>LSQX01184497.1_pt1 | contig 92509 bp, 91 predicted proteins | sample 654561 | NCBI WGS metagenome assembly LSQX01 (sample SAMN04489861, study PRJNA283612) | anaerobic digester metagenome | isolation source: 4 biogas reactors fed with cattle manure at either 37C or 55C with and... | place: Denmark: Kongens Lyngby | collected 2014 | reverse complement strand
GTTTTTTGAAATAAATAAGAGAGGTTACGAAGGCGGCATTCAAAGATCTCTAACAGAAAACTTATTCAATATTAAGGTCGATTTGATAAAAGCTTTGGAACATTTAGACTATCAAGAAGATGAGTTTATAAAATATAGAAATGAATTAATAGATAATATTTGTCTTTTAACTAAAGGGATAAATATTGAAAGATTTAACGCAAGGATGAAGATACATCTAATAGATAGGTACCTAGATAAAAGAGCATTTGAAAGTCTAGAAGAGCTTGATGTTAAAAATCTAAAGGATGAAATTTCACCCCTTATTATCTCTACAGACGATGATGAGTTAGCAAAGAGATTTGATTATCTAATGTATACTATACAATATGCTCATCTTGAGAAAAAACCATATTCTATGCCAAAGAGCAGGGTTAAAAAGACTGCCCATGACTTGGAGAAAAAAGGTTCTATAGCACAAGTGCAAAAGAATAAGGATCTAATTTATAAGATACAGGAAGAAGAATTTTGGGAAGATGCGGATCTTTTTGATTATGAAAGAGTTAGAAAGGCCTTAAGAGATCTTATAAAGCTAATAGATAGAGAGAGGCAAGTAATTTATTATACAGATTTTGCGGACGAAGTAATCGGAATCAGAGAAGGCAGTCCAATATACAATGTGAATGATTTAGATACCTATAGAGAAAAAGTGGTATCTTATTTTAAGAAGTATAGGGATGATTTGCCGATTTATAAACTTAGAAACAATGAAGAGCTTACTAAAGAAGATATCAAATATTTTGAAAAAAATTTGTTTGAAGAGCTAGGAGATAAAGACTCTTATCAGAAAGTTTATGGTGATAAACCGCTTTTAAAATTGGTTGCTAGTATCACAGGTATGGACAGAGAAGCTGCAAAAAGAGAGTTTTCTAAATTTCTAACAGCTGAGAAACTAAACTCCGATCAGATTAATTTTGTCAATAATATTATTGATTATATTGTTAAAAACGGCTCTATTGAAAAAGAAGTTTTACAGGAATTTCCCTTTAATAAAAAAGGTGGAGTAATCAAATTATTTGATAACAATATAGACCTTGCTAAGGATATTATTTTCACTATCGATAAAATAAATAACAGGTTAGTAGTATAAAATTTACAAAAATATTGGTGGCTAAGAGAAAATCTTAGTCACTTTTTTACATGAGAATATTTCATTATTTTTCAAGTTTATCTGCTCATTTTGACTTACTCTTAAAATTATTTCAATTGTTTCTTAGATAAGAAGTTGATTGACTTATTTATATAGTGGAGATTTGTAGATAATGTTGGATGTATTAGAGATTTATTATAATGGTCACGTTGTTCACGCTTGTCAAGACACATAATTTCTATTCTTAGTTATGAACTCCTCCTTTGCTTTGAGGAAGTTCGTTGAGTTTCTTCTCCAAAATAGATTTCTGCAGAGGTCTTGTATTCAAGAGACTGATGTGCTTTGGGATAAATGTCTGTATCTTAGATATTTTTTCGGATTGTGGCTATGGGATGCATGTTATCATAGTGAAAACAAGAATTTGTTCATTTAAAGGAAATAATCGATGAGAGATGATAAAATTGAAAACAAAAATAAAGAAGCAGACAATGTTGCAACAGGCATCTCGCTTGGATTGTCCATTGGAGCTGGAATCGGACTTGCCGTTGGTATGCTTCTAGGATGGCTTATTTTTAATGATATGATTTACGGTATGTTATTTGGACTACCTATAGGAGCCGGAATTGGAATGATGTTATTTGGATTTTTCGGTAGTTTACAAAATCGGTATGATGATAAGCATAATAAGAAAAATAAATTATAATTTTTGGCAACGCATCTTACGCATCAAGCAAGGAATATTCGGAGTTTATTTAAGAACAATTATTTTGAATTAAAGGATATAAGCCATTGAACGATGATCGGAGAATATATTTTATATTATAAGGGAAAAATTGTTGGAGGAATTTCTATAATTTATTGTTGGTTAAACGGTATATACGCAACAGGCTCTGTGAAAAATACTAAATCCCAGCTGCCTGATGAAGGTGCAAAAAAATACTGTTATCAGATACCTTCATTACAATAATGGATGGTGCTGAACATGAATTTGAAATAGTGCCAAGTATACTATAAAATATTGCTGGATGAGATTAGAAAAAGTGTGGGACGTCCTAATCGACACCGTACTAGGACAGCACATCGAATAAACAGGAGGTATTCTTATGACGAAAAAGATTGGAATTGTACAGATGAATGACACGCATGCTAATTTATTGCCTCATGATGATGTCAGATACACCGGTGCCGGATTTCAAATTGAAACCATGGGCGGATATCCGAGAATCATGACCAAAATTAATGAATATCGCGAGAAACATGGTGATAATCTGTTAGTTTTTGATAACGGAGATACACTTCATGGAACTTACGAGGCAGTGATTTCTAAAGGAGAAGTCATGATTCCTTACTTGAGGGAACTTGGTGTTGATGCCATGACCTTCCATTGGGATTCAGCCTATACACCCCGACATTTAAAATCTCTTGAAGAAAAACTGGGATATCCAATCCTAGCGGCTAATGTCTATCATGAAGGCACCGAGGATCATTTCTTTCAATCGACTGAGATTTTTTTTGTGGATGGTGTGAAGTTTGGTGTGATTGGGGTCGCTTCCAATATTATTAAGAAAAACATGCCAGAGCCTTTCTGGAAAGGCGCAGAGTTCACCAATGGCATCCATGAATCAAGACATTTTGTTAAGAAACTAAAAGATGAAGGGGTGGATGTCATCATTTTACTTTCTCATTTAGGTTACCCTCAAGATATTGAACTCTTAAATCGCGTGGATGGTATCGATATTTGTTTATCCGGTCATACCCATAACAGAATCAGAGAAATTGAAAAGGTGAATGACAGTTATATTATCCAATCGGGATCCTTGGCATCTTCAATGGGTTATTTGGAACTCGTCATAGATCAGGGCCAAATTAAGCGCATCAATCATGAATACATCATTCTGGATCACACAGTTAAAGAAGATGCAAAGATGCTTGAGATGCTGGCTGATGACGCGATCTTAAATCAACACAAAGCATATTTGGAAACGGTAGTAGGAGAGAGCCTCGTCGATTTACACCGGGCAAGTTCATTTTACGGAACCATGGATTACCTTTTACTTGACAGTATGCGTCACGCAACGGGTTTGGATATCGCTTTTTCAAATGGCTGGCGATACGGCGGTGCCATCCAAAAAGGAAAATTGACGCGCAGAGACCTCTATTACATTGTCCCCATGGATCCGCCCATTATGACTGCTGAAATGATAGGAGAAGAAATCGTCCAAATGTTAGAAGAAAACTTAGAGGCTACCTTCTCAAAAGAACCATTCAAGCAGATGGGTGGATATATTAAGAGGAACTCCGGATTAAAAGTATACTTTAAATTGGAGAATCCATATGGCCACCGCATCCAGTATGTCTTTGTTGGTCAAGAGGAACTCGATTATAAAAAAACCTATCAAGTCGCTTATGTGACGAGACAAAGCGTTCCGGAAAGATTTGGTCAGAACCATCGAGCATTTGGGAAGAACGCAATTGAAGCAATGGAAGAACTATTGAAAATCTCCTCATATAACAGGGAAGATACAGGCAACTACATCCCTATCTAAGTATGGCTATCCAGCTTGAAGCTCAAATGATTCAACTGAATCAAAAGAATGAATCGTAAGCTATAAAATACAATCATACCTCTTGACATACACCTAAGGGGCACTGATAAGGTTCAGTTAGGAGGTGCCAAACATGTTAATGAGAGAAGTAATAGAGAAAACCAAATTAACCAGAAAAGCAATTGAATACTATGAAGAAAAAGGGTTCATTCACCCTGCAAGAGGAGACAACAATTATAGAATCTATTCTGCGGAGGATGTAAAAATCCTAAAGGAAATATCTTTGTTTAGAAAACTGGGGTGTTCAATTGAAGAAATCAAAGAAATTCTTAGCAGTCAAAATAATGGAAAGCTTGCCGAAATAATCAGGAAAAGAGAAATCGACTTAGAATTAGAAAACAAAAAAGTAGAAGTATTAAAACTTATCATCAAAAATGAGGATATCCATATCGTCGAAGAAGAGCTGGACTGGATTGAAAAGCAAGAAACAATGTATTCGAGGTTAATGCGGATTTTTCCCGGCTATATCGGACAAGCATTCTTCATGGCTTACAAACCTTTCCTAGATGTAAAACTGAAAAAAGAAGATGAAAAATATTTTGATCAATATATACGCTTCTTGGATCACTTGCCGGAACTTTCTCTCTCTGAAGAGGAAAAGGCATTAATAGAGCAAGCTGCGAAAAGCCTATCTGCAACAGATCTGAAGGCAGTTAACAAAGCAAAAATAGAAGCCGTTGAAGATTATGATAAATGGTTTGATGAGAATAGGGAATGCATATCACAATACAGGGATTTCAAACAAAGTGAAGCGTATACCCATCATCCAATGGTTCGTATTCTAGAAAAAGTTAGAGAATATTTGGAGCAAAATGCTTATGATGACATGGCAGTTTCTTTAATTAGGCAGTTTAGTTCTGATTATGACGCATATTATCAAAACATGCTTGAGGCAAATGAAAAGCTATTGAATCAAAGTGATGAGATCTCATAAAGTTAAATGACAAATTTAGAGCGATCTAAAAGATATAGGAAAAGCGATGTTTGAAAGATACACTCTTAAATGATAAAATGATTTGTTACTTTAAAAATAAAATTAAAAATGGGAGGGCAAAGTGAAAAAAACGTATATTCCTATTGGTATGTTGTTCTTAGTGTTAGCCATCATTTTACCAAAAATTGCAAACATCCGTGACTTTATATCCGGTTTTTTATACGGTGCGGCCATCGGCATTCTCTTAGTTGGGTTGTTTTTAGATAAATTGTCAAAGAAAAAACAAGAAAAACAAAGATAATATTTTCTCAACGTAGCTCTTGATGGTTTATTCCATAGGAGGGTAAGGAGTCATACAAAAAAAATGAAATTAAAGCGATTGGAATGAACAACTCCAGTCTTTTTTTCTATAACAGGGGTAAATAAAATCCTCAGCTCTTTTTCAAAAGATGCTGCCTTGGCGCAGAATCCGATCTGAAGTCTCCAACAAAATTGTGGAGGATGTATTGTAACGGCATGCCCATCCTAGAAAGAATTTATAGTAAGAGCACGAGTTGAAAGTATAGTCTAGATATCAAAACTGTTTGGATAAAAGAGATGGCAAACACATGGGGTGAGAAATTTGGAAATTAGATACATAAATTCTGAGGATAATCTATTTAAGATAAGCAAAATATACGAGGAAAGTTGGAAGTATGCCTATAAAGGTTTGATACCTGAATCATTTCTAGATAGTTTAGAGAGTGGAAGATGGGTTTCCTTTCTTGAGCTTGAAGACATAAACACCATCGTCATGACTGAGAACGGCGAATACATTGGTACGTCAAGTTTTTGTGCCTCTAGGTTTGAAGAACATCAAAGTGCAGGTGAAATTGTATCCATCTATTTAATGCCTGAGTATATGGGAAAGGGATGGGGCCGAAAGCTCATAAATGTTGTACTTGAAGAGTTGAGAAAACAAGGTTATCGAGAGATTTTCCTGTATGTCTTGGAAGAAAACAAAAAAGCGATCCGGTTTTATGAGAACTCGGGGTTTATGAGAGAAAACGACTACCTTGAAGATAAAATAGGTGGCAAAAGCGTTAGAGAAGTAAGGTATACGCGTACTTTTGAATAACATTCGACATATAATCATATTTAAAATTAGTAAAAACGGTAGAGAAATCTACCGTTTTTTTGACAAAAGCTCTATTCTTTCTTAAAATTAATAGAGGAGGATTATTATTTGAATAAAAGAAAAATTTTAACATCTGCCTTTTTACCGGGCATCTTTGGCCTGATGGGAACCAGTCTCTATGTATTGGGAGACACACTCATTGTCGGCCAAGCACTCGGACATGAAGGGCTTGCAAGTCTAAATCTTTCCATTCCCATGATCAACGTCATGCAGGGGCTGGGGCTTCTTCTTGGTTTTGGTGGCGCAACAGCCATGAGTAGAGCCCTCGGTAGTGGAGATACTGAAAGAGCAAAAGAGTGGGCTGAAAAGACCATGAGCTGGGCTGTTCTAACAGGGTTGGGACTTCTCCTGCTGCTTCAGTTTTTCTTTGATCCGCTTCTTCTGTTTTTAACAGGTGGTGGCGAAGCCTTAGAGGGCGCAAGGGAGTACTTAGGGATTCTCCTTTGGTTTAGCCCCTTTTATGTATTTTTTCAAAGCTTTGTCGTACTTCTTCGAAATGATGACGGAGCAAAACTTGCCATGACGGCATTGCTTCTTTGTAGCTGCCTCAACGTAACGCTGGATGCACTCTTTGTCTTTGGCTTTTCGTGGGGGTTATTCGGCGCTGGTCTTGCGACGGGTATAGCACAAGTAGCAGGGTTGCTTGTCTGTACACTGCATTTTAGAAAGGCAAAACTTTTAAGACAATTAAGACCCAGACTTCTGCCGCCTTTTCGTCTTCTAGGAAAAGGAATGGCCAGCTTTGTCATGGAAGTCAGTCAAGGTGTTGTTATTTTCGCCTTTAATGCTGTGCTGCTTTCACTGGTTGGTGAAATTGGCGTATCCAGCTATGCGATCATAGCCAATTTATCTCTTATGTTCACAGCGATCTTTTTAGGCCTTTCTCAAGGAGCGCAACCTCTTTTAGGGAGGGCAAAAGGTGCTGAAAACGAAAAAAAATATCGAGAGATCCTTTCCTTCTCACAGAAGGTCAGTTGGATTTTGTCCATATCAGTTGTGCTGATCTGTATGCTCTTTCCAAAACTCTTGGCATCGGTCTTTATTTCTGGCGATGAGGAGGTACTAGCCATGACCCTAAAGGGATTACGGCTTTATAGCCTTGGATTCTTATTTTTGGGCTACAACCTGATTGGTTCCATCGCCCTGCAATCCGCTGCAAAAAGCAGAGAAGCCTTTTTCTTTGCATTGGCTAGAGGAATGATTATGCTGATCTTATTCCTTCTTGTATTGCAGAAGCTTTTAGGTGTAACCGGCGTTGGCTCTCCTTTTTAGCCAGTGAATTGGTAGGCTTTTTATGGATAAGTCGAGCGCTTTCTGCGGAAAACAAGATGGTAACGGTAGATCAGTAAACCACAAAACCAAACAGATAAAGTAACAACACAAATGAAAAAGAGAAAAGAGCAATCTTACAATTAGGAAGAGAGCCGCACGAAGGGCCTTACCTCAGTCCACAATCTCATTTACAAAAATGTCGACTGAGGTGAGGTTTTTTTGGAGACAAGGGAATGAAAAGGTATTTTTAAGATGGGAACGGGTGCACATGCTTGATTTTCAATGAAAATTAAGTTATTATTAAGTATATGATTGAACTGATTGAACGGTTCTGTTGCATACCGACCAAAAAAATGTGTCCTAATATAGAAATGTGTAAGTGTAAATGTGTAAGTGTATTGGATAATTTAGAAGAAAGGGTATGAATGATGATGAAAGCAAAAAAAATGGTTGCCGTATTAATTGTGGTCGCCTTAACACTGGCTTTAATGCCGGGCTTAGGGACCGCCTTGGCGGCGCCACCGCCTACTTATGAGGTGGTGGTCAACGGAGGGACTGCCTACTCGGGAGATGGAGCGATCACTAAAGCGGAGTGTGCGGAGTTAATTAAATTGGTCGCCGATATCCCCGCGGGTAAAGTGTTTGATCACTGGGAAGTCATTACCGGATATCTGCCGGATGCGGACGATTACCAAACATTGAAGCTGTCACCCAATACCAATTGGTTTACAATGCGAGCACAAAAACTCGAAGTGACCGCTCATTTTAAAGACATGCCTGCCGATGAATTGCCTATTAAAGTGAACAATGGATACGCTAGAAAAGAATTAAGTGATGGAACCTTTGTCTATGCTCAATCGGCGAAACCGGGAGATACGGTTAAACTCGCCCGTTTGGCACCCCGTTCGGGTACTCCGTTTTCCAGATGGGAGATCAACAGCGGTGGTGTGAGTTTTGATACAACGAAAGAGTATCCTGAATTTACCATGGGCGATGAACCCGTGGAAGTCACCGCGATCATGAGAGGGAAGCCCCTGGTGAATAAAATAAGAGTCATAAACGGTGTGGCGAGAGATCCCGAAAACAACGATGTGACCACCAAGACAGCGAACTTCTATACCAAGTATCAATTGCAACCCCACACCCCTCCGGGGAAGACCTTTGACAAATGGGTGGTCCTTACATCCGCTCCTGCTGCTATTGCAGAGGAGGAATTGACTAAACCCGATGCAAAATTCAAAACGAATGAACAGGATTTTGCGATAGCAGCGACCTTTAAAGGAGACCCAACAACTTACAAGGTTAAAGTGAACAGCGGAAAGGCGTATGCCCCCGGCGGGTTAACCATAATTCAAAGTGCTGAAGTGGGGCAAGAGGTCATCTTGAATGCCGGACCCGCACCTGAAGGTCAAGTCTTTGCCCGTTGGGTCGTCAATACCGGCGAAGAAGCGGTCTATTTGAAAAATGCAAAAGATACGAGGACGACTTTCATTATGCCGCCTATGGACGTGGAAGTAACCGCTACTTATAAAGATGCAGATGTGGGAGAATTTGATATAAAAGTGAATGAAGGCACCGCTAAGCTCGGGTCAAAGACGGTTACCAAAGCCGATGAAGGTCAACGCATCGAACTCATTGGCAATGACTTGCCCGGAAAAGTTTTCGACAAGTGGGTAGTCAATAAAGGGGCCGTTAACTTAGGCAATCCCAATATGCGAATAACCAACTTTATCATGCCGGCGGAAAACGTAGAGGTAACCGCCACTTATAAAGAAGATCCCGATGCTAATAATATAAAAGTCAACGAAGGGATCGCAAGGATCGGTTCAACACCAACCACCAAAGCGAAGGAAGGGGATACGGTCACCATCGTCGCCAATGCCGCACAGGCTGGACAAGTCTTTGATAAATGGGTAGTGGATAGTGGAACGATTACTTTGGCCAATGCCAACGCCGAAACCACCAGCTTTACTATGCCGGCGGAAGACGTAGAAGTGACCGCTACTTATAAGGCAGATCCCACCCTGCCTAAGAAACACAAAGTGACGGTCAACAAAGGGAAAGCGCAAGTGGGTGGTGCGACCGTAACGGAAGCCGAGGAAAATGCCGAAGTCACCATCATAGCGGATGCCCCACCGGCGGGACAAGTCTTTGATAAATGGGTAGTGGACAGTGGAACAATTACTTTGGCCGATGCCAACGCCGAAACCACGACCTTTACCATGCCGGCAAGAGACGTAGAAGTGACCGCCACCTATAAAACGGCAGCCCCCACAGAGTATAACGTTACCGTCAACGATGGTCATGCGGAAGTCGGTGGTGTCACGATTACCATAGCCCAGGAGAACGACAACGTCATCTTGCTTGCCGATACGGCACCGGCGGGCCAAGTCTTTGACAAATGGGTGGTAAACAGCGGTAGCGCAATCCTAGCAAATGCTGCTGCCACAACCACCAGCTTTACCATGCCGGCGGAAGATGTGGAAGTAACAGCGACCTATAGGGACAAAGAAACACCACCGGACGGTCAATATTTGATTACCGTCAACAATGGTAGTGCAACAGTCGGAGGATCCCCAGCTTCCAGTGCCGCAGTCAATGCGGAGGTGAACTTGGATGCCTTTGACCCACCAGCCGGGCAAGAGTTCGATAAATGGGTTGTAGTACGAGGTGATGTTACTTTCATCGATGCCAATGCGCCCAGCACCTATTTTATAATGCCGGCGGAAGACGTGGAAGTAACGGCGACCTATAAGAACATTGAGGAGCCGGAACCGGAATACAACATAAAAGTAAACCGTGGTCAAGCGGAAGACGGTCATAACGTGATCACCAAAGCGAAAGCTGGTGCGAACGTGACCATCGCTGCTGATGCGCCGGAGGCCGGTTATGTCTTTGATAAATGGGTGGTTGACAGTGGTGCCGTTACCTTAGCGGATGCCAATGCCGCCACCACCGGCTTTGTGATGCCGGCGGAAGATGTAGAATTGACCGCCACCTATAAAGCGGACTCCACGCCACCTGAAAAATACAATGTGACGGTTAACAAGGGGATTGCACAAGTGGGCGGTGTGACGGTTACGGAAGCCGAAGAAAATGACGAAGTAACCATTGTAGCCGATGCGCCACCGGCCGGTTATGTCTTTGACAAATGGGTGGTGGACAGTGGCGCTGTGACACTGGCCGATGCCAATGCTGCCACCACGACCTTTACCATGCCGGCGGAAGACGTAGAGGTCACCGCAACCTATAAAAAAGACCCTTCCGATCCGGGCGGAGAGCAACCAGATCCAAAGCCGGATCCAAAACAGGGTAAAGAGGTTTCAAAGAAACCTAAAGCCTATACGAGAATACCATTAAAACTTGGTATGAGAACCGGAGATACCACGCCCTTGTTCATCATAGGCGGGTTATTGGGAGTTTCGTTAATCGGACTCATCTTTGTTGGTATCAAGTGGTTGCGCAAGCGTTAAATTAAAATAGATCCGATCCTTTGGGATTAAGTCTATGAACTCAATTGCTCTAATCAGAGTGGAGAAAACATCTCCACTCTGATTTTTTATTGCCCTTCTTTTTGAAACCTTAGCAAGTGGATCTTTAGTTTTGGATGAGGGACAAGGGAGGTTGTTATTAGAGCCCTTAAGCGATAGGATTTCAAAACAAATAATGAACCAACATTTTACAGTTTTTAACTTTTTATGCTGTTCATCTTCAAATTTTCACGTTGATCGTTTTGTTCTACTTTTTATGCTAGTTTTAGGTTAACTCTGCTATAGTTGTAGATGTTATTCACATTATTTTCAATTGAAATTTTCACAAGATATAACATTTTATTTTATTTTCTGAAATCTAGTATACATAGGAGGGCGTGGATGGATATCGTTTTAGTTTACAATCAATACGAGAACTTGGAAGAATCGGCTCAAATTTTTAATCCCCATGGGGCAGAGCAAATGAGAGAAACGGTATGGGCGGTTGCCATGGGCCTAAAATCTATGGGACATCGCGTTACGAAAATAGAAGCCACCAATGTGCTTCTGGAAAAAATAGAAGCCTTAAAAGCGAAGCCCGACGTTATTTTCAATTTAAGTGCTGGCATCACCAATAAACGCAGCCAAGCCAACATAGTCGGCATGTTGGAAATGCTGGATGTGCCCATTGTAGGATCCGGGCTGGCCACCCAGGTACTAAGCCTACATAAGAAAATAGCGAAGATTCTTTTGCAGGATGCGGGCGTGCGAACGGCAAAATCCCAACTATTTTCTACCGGGGAGGAAGAAATCAGAGAAGATTTTGAATTTCCCGTCATCGTCAAACCGGAGCACGAAGGCTCCAGCGTCGGCATCACAGAGTCCAGCAAAGTCCTTCAGCGAAACAATCTAAGAAAAATCATTCAAGAAAAAATCAAAACTTACAATCAAATGATCCTGGTGGAAGAATTTTTGCCGGGCAGAGAGTTTACGGTGGGCATCTTGGGCAACGATGTTCTTGAAGTATTGCCCATTAAGGAATACATCTTTGAAGACGGCGGTGTTGATTTTTTAACGATCAAAGCAAAAGCCGACGATGTTGTCTCATTCCAAGTGCCTGCAGAATTGTCAAAAGAATTGGAAGAAGAAATAGTCGACATGGCAAAGAGAGCGTTTCTTGCTTTACGATGCCGGCAATTCGCCAGAATTGATTTCAGGCTGGATCACAAAGGTCAACCCCATGTCATCGAGCTGAACACATTGCCGGGTCTGCAAAAAGGCTATTCAGATTTTCCGATTCTTGCAGAAATGGGAGGTTACAGCTACGAAGCACTTTTGGACAAATTGGTGACCTTAGCCTTAGAAAGGAGGAACACAGGATGATACCATTGGAATTATTATGGATGCTTCTTCTTTTAGCTATTATTGTTCTCAGCTTTATTATTTTCAAGCGTCCGATTTACGAATCGATGTTAACGGGTTTTCTTGTGTTGGCAGTGGTGATGGGACAAGGAAAGGCGATACCGGCTCTCTTATTAAAACCCTCCACCAACACCTTATTTTATGCCATTGTCGCATTTTTAACTTTAGCTTTTGTGTTTGGAGAGACCCAAGTTGTCAACACCATCATCACTTTTATGATGAGCTTGGTAGGCCGGTTTAGAGGTGGTGCCGGCTACGTTTCCTTAACATCCTCTGCTTTTATGTCCGCCTTGTCGGGGACTGGTCCGGGCAATGTTGCCGCAACCGGAGTCTTTACGATACCCACCATGATGAAAACCGGCTTCAGCCCGGAGTTAGCGGCAACGACGGAGATGTCAGCCAGCTCTCTAGGTCCGATGATACCCCCATCGGGAACGATCCTCTTAGCCTTTGGTGTTTTGGATGCGACGATGCCCGATACCTTTAATCTCTCCACTTTTTGGCTGGTGGTTTGGGGGATAGGTCTTTGGTTTGTCGCGCAGAGGCTGTTGCTACTCTTTATCTTGTGTCGAGTAGAAAAGGTCAAGGCGATTCCTGTGGCGGACATTTCCTCATTCAAAAAGACGGTTAAAGAAGGTTGGAAAGCCTTGTTGGTTCCCTTCATTATTTTTCTACCACTTCTATTGGATTTTTTACTCAAAGACACTTTTTTTACAGCCCGAATCGGCGCAGAAGGCGCCGGTGCCCTGTTTTCATCGGTAATACAATTTACACCCGGTGTCGCTGCTTTATACACCCTTTGGATCAGCCGAAACCAACTAGAAGGGGGTCTTCGTCCCCGAGCCATTGTCAATCTTTTTAAAAAGGGAGTCAAATCTGTTGTGCCGGTAGCGGCGACGATTTATTTTGCATATTGTATTTCGGAATTATTCGGACAGGCAAATGTGGGCCAAGCCTTGGAACATACCATCTCTTCTTTTAATTTGAGCGGATGGCAAGTTGCCATTGTCGTGCCATTGTTCACCATGTTTTTAGGTATGTTTTTGCCCGGTAGTTCTCAAATAGCAATTTTCGGTGTGGGGATTGTAGGAGTTTTAATTGCCGTAGATGTGCCGCCCTTATTGGCAGCGGGCATTCTTCCGGCAATTACTGGTGCTTTAGAGGGTATGACGCCACCCTTGGCCCTGTGTATGTACACCGCCATGGGTATTTCCGGATCGGGAATGAAGGAGACCAGCCGCTTAGCTTTGATTTGGGTGTTTGCACACCTGACGGTAGCCGTGCTCATTCTTCTAGGCATTGTACCGGTACCGTTTTTATAGGGAGGGCAACATGAAAGAAAGAATTCATCACTATTCAGAAAAGATTTTTGCTGCAAGTCTATTGATCGCCCTGATTGGCGGTGGCATTGTGGCTTTACTTTTTACTTTATCTTTAATGATCGGCGGTAACTTTGGCGAGAGTCTGGCCGTTGTCACAAAAAGCAAAATACTACCTTGGTTTATCCGCTTAGCAAGCATAGCCATCCTCTTTGGTATGATTCAGACCTACACCACGGGGCAGCATTCCCTATCTATGAAAACCGATGGTGCAAAACCAAAGAATAATATAAATTAAGAATTTATAAGAAAACTAAGGTGTTCCCGGTGGTTTCGTTGACATAAATTGTGAAACAGTTATAATGATTATAGATAGGAGTAATTATATTCTAAGAGGAGAGACTATAATTGGGAAGAGAATGCATTTGAAAGATGGTGCTTTTACTTGTTGCTTTTGAGAAAGATTGGCAATCCTATAAGCACATAGTGCACTCTTTCCACTTCTAAGATTCCCATTGCTTTATGGATATAAGGATTCAAAGAGAGGTAGACAATGAAAGATCCTATGAAGAAAAACAAATTGGGTACCCCCCTGCCGAGTAGAAACGATACAACCGGAAAACATCCCGGTATTACAAGAGAAACAGGTGCTCCGGTTATCAACAATCAAGACACCATGACAGCAGGCCCAAGAGGCCCACAAGTAATACAAGATGCTTGGTTGCTGGAAAAGCACGCACACTTTAATCGTGAAGTGATTCCAGAACGTCGGATGCACGCTAAGGGATCCGGTGCCTTTGGAGAATTTACAGTTACCCACGATATTACCAAGTACACGAAAGCCAAACTATTTTCTGAAATTGGTAAGAAAACTAAAATATTTATGCGTTTTTCAACAGTAGCCGGCGAAAGAGGCGCTGCTGATGCGGAACGCGACATTCGCGGTTTTGCCATCAAATTTTATACCGAAGAGGGCAACTGGGACGTGGTTGGAAACAACACACCTGTGTTCTTCTTTAGAGATCCTAAAAAATTTATCGACTTAAACCACGCCGTTAAGAGAGATCCGAGAACCAATATGCGTAGCCCCAACACCAACTGGGATTTTTGGTCCTCCTTACCGGAATCACTGCTTCAGGTTACCATTACCATGAGCGATAGGGGAATCCCTTCGTCTTACCGTTATATGCATGGTTTTTCCAGTCATGCTTACAGCTTCATCAATGCAGACAACGAACGCGTGTGGGTCAAATTCCACTTTAGAAGCCAACAAGGTGTTCAAAACTTGACGGATCAAGAAGCTGAAATGGTTGTAGCCAAAGATCGGGAAAGCAACCAAAGAGATTTGTATACCGCCATCGAAAAAGACATGTTCCCCAAATGGACCATGTTTGTCCAAGTGATGACGGAAGAGCAGGCAAAGAAGATGCCTTACAACCCCTTCGACTTAACCAAAATGTGGTTTAAAAAAGACTTTCCGTTCATTGAAGTCGGAGAATTGGTTTTAAATCAAAACCCTGAAAACTACTTTGCAGATGTCGAACAGGCAGCTTTTAATCCGGCGAACAATGTACCTGGAATCGGTTATTCTCCAGACCGTATGCTTCAAACCAGACTTTTCTCTTATGGAGATGCTCAAAGATATCGCTTAGGTGTCAACCACCATCAAATAGCGGTCAACAGCCCTCAGGGTGTGGAACATCCCCATAGTTATCACCGCGACGGTATGATGCGTGTAGACGGTAATATGGGTAGCGAATTGCATTATGAACCCAACAGCTATGGCAACTGGACGGATCATCCGGAAACAGCAGAACCCATCCAAGAAGGTGGCGATGTTTATCACTACGATTTCCGTGAAGACGACCACGACTATTACACACAGCCGGGTATGCTTTTCCGCAATATGAGTGATGAGCAAAAATTGGTTCTTTTTGAAAACACAGCGCGTAACATGGGAGACTCGACCTTACAAATTAAACACAGACATATCAACCATTGCTATATGGCCGATCCCGAATACGGTAAAGGTGTTGCAAAAGCTCTAGGGATCGATATTGACGAGGTCGATTTAACACCGATGAAATCCGACAGTCACGAAACTTGGAAGCAAGACAATGCCCGTGGCGCAGAGTTGAATACGCCCACCACACCTGCAGATCCGGAATCTGCTAAGGACTTACCGCCAACCGGTAGAGATACCAATGTCGAAAACCCGGCGGATCTATACAGCTGGGAAAACGACCCTCACTTATTATAATTTTATAATAAATGTAGCGGTTTTAGAACTGAAAACTTGATGCATGTCGATCCATTCGATGGGAACTCCCATCGAATGGATCGTTTGTCCTTAAAATCAAAGTAGTCGATCTAAGTAAACAATTTGCACCAGGGAGTGTCAATATGATAATTCGCCAAGAAACCCAAGAAGATCACCAAGAGGTGCATCGTTTAATTAAAAAAGCATTTAAAAGTACCCGATACAGCGATGGCATGGAACAAGATATCGTCGAGGCTTTGCGTAAAGGCGAGACTTTTGTACCGGAATTATCCTTAATTGCAGAGGTTAACGGTCAAGTGGTCGGCTATATCTTATTTACAAAGGTAAAAATCGGAGACGCGACGCAATTAACCCTAGCACCGTTGGCAGTCTTGCCGGAGTTTCAAAGACAAGGCATCGGACGTGCTTTAATTGCGGAAGGCCATCGCATTGCAAAGGCCTTGGGATACGATTGTGTCGTTGTGTTGGGAAGCGATGCCTACTACCCTCAATTTGGCTATATCCCTGCAGCGCAAGTTGGCATCCAATCTCCCTACGATATTCCCTCTAAAAACTACATGGTCTATGCATTGTCCAATAAAATAGCATCGATTAAAGGCCTTGTGCGTTATCCCAAAGCGTTTGATATGTAGAGTATTGCAACTAATGCGCCATGAGGTATTAAAAAATGGTCGCACATTCAAACAAGACTTCCTATCAATGTGAGAAATTTTAAATCGATAGAGCTCATCAAAAGAAACAGACGATATTTTTCAGGAGAAAATGATGGTTTTAGAAACCCAACGCTTAATCTTACGGCCTTGGTCGGGGGAGGACGCTCAGTTTTTATATCGATACGCCAAAGACCCTCGTGTAGGGCCTATGGCCGGTTGGCCGGTTCATACCAGCGTGGATGACAGTCGCGATATTATCTCTGAGATATTATCCGACCCCAATACCTTTGCCATAGTTTCCAAACAGGTAGCCCATCCCATTGGGAGTATCGGTTTGATGATTGGAGAGGAAAGCGTTCTCGACCTACCGGAAGATGAAGCGGAAATCGGGTATTGGATCGGCGTGCCTTATTGGGGTCGACACTTGACTCCCGAGGCGGTGCTGGCAGTCATACGCTACGGATTTGAAAACTTGCATTTAAAAAAGCTTTGGTGCGGATCCTTAGAAAACAATGTTCGGTCCATCCGTGTCCAAGAGAAATGTGGTTTTGAATATCGCTTTACCCAAAAGGATGTCTTTTTGCCGTTGATCAACGAAAGTCATACGCAACGCATTTCATGCCTAACCAAAGAAAAGTGGGAAACAGAACAACTCTAGAAGATCGATATTATTTTACCTTAAACGTAACCGATGTTACCTCTATTTCGCTATTGAAGGATTATGATGAAAGCACAATATAAAAAAATGGTTGTAACCATTTTAAATGTATTGAAATTCAATCAACCGGAGGCGCGATATGGTAGAACAAGTGTTTGAATTGTACACCGGGAACGATAAAGCAGTAGAAAAAGTTATTTTTGATGAAAATGTTCACTACATCCATATGGTTTTCAACAAAGAAGAAGGATTGCCGGAGCATTTTTCCAACTCCAATGTCTATATGACCGTGGTTCGTGGTACCTTATCCATTGGGTTGGACGATCAAGAAATCCATACCTACGAAAAAGGGACGTTGCTTAAAATTCCTTATAAAACGAAAATGAATGTTAAAAACTTACATGACGAAACCTTGGAACTGATTGTAGTCAAAGCACCGGCACCCCAAGCACAACAATAAAGATTAAAGTTTAAACAAAAAAATGCCCCTCATAGCCAGAATATATCCTAGCCATGAGGGGCATTTTGCAGCTTGTCGTCGATAATGGCGACACCTGTTTAGTCTTGGTCAGTGATGAGTTGACATTGCTCGTTAAAAAAAGTTTTATAACCCAAATGAACAAAGATAATCACCGTTAGGGCCACGGAGCCCACGATCCCCAACATGATGGCAATCTGATATTCAATGGCGGTAACCGGCGACACACCGGATAGAATTTGCCCCGTCATCATACCCGGTAAAAAGACGATGCCCATGCCCACCATGGAGTTGATAGAGGGAAGTATGGCGGAATCAAAGGCATTGTCCACGATGCGCTTGGAAGCCATTTTCGGTGTGGCTCCCAACATCAAAGCGCCTTCCACCAAATCCTTTTGTGTTTGCATACCGTCCACCAGTCTGGTCACTCCTAAAGAAATGCCGGTCATGGAATTGCCGATAAGCATTCCTGCGATGGGTATAAAGTATTGAGGATCATACCAAGGGGATATGCGCACCACGACCAACAAAAAATACAAAAGACAAGAAATGGTGCCGATCACCATGGATAGAGCGATGATTTGCTTAAGTTTTGTCGAAAGTTCCAGTTTTACCCTTTTAAAAATATTGAAGACTGCAAAAACTTCCATTACCAATAGAAACAAAATCGTCAAAACAGGAGATGGATTTTCAAATAAAAACACTAAAACATATCCGGTTAAAATGAGTTGCAGCGTCATCCGAATGGTGGCAATAAAGATTTCCTTCTCCCGTCGGATACCCTTTAGTCTGACAACCAATAAAAGAACCACGACGAATACGTAGGCGGCTATCATTTGCCAAATTTGCAACTCAATGATACCTTTCATCAGAGACCTCCTGAAAATGAGCGATTGTTCCATTGTGTATTTCTATGATATCGTCGGCATAGGTTTGAGCAATATTTCTTGAATGGGTTACCATAATGAGAGACTTTTGATTTTCTTTGGTATAGGCAACCAATTGTTCGATGATGATGCGTTCTGTTTCGTCGTCCAATGCAGAAGAAGGTTCGTCCAATAAAAAGACTTCCGGCTTCATGAGGATAATTCGCCCCAATGCCAGTCTTTGTTTTTCGCCGCCGGATAATGTTTCGCTGGGATCGTCCAACTTATTTTTCAGGTGGACCATTTTCAAGGTGTGTTGTAATTCCGAATCATGGACGATGGGTTGTTCGGCAAACTTTAAACCGATTAGCAGATTGTCCCGAATGTTTCCCGGAAAAATAGCCGGTTGTTGGGGCAACATGACGATTTTTCTTCTCAAATCGATGGAGTAGATGGACGACAATTCTTGTTCTTTGTAGTAAATCTCACCGCTATCGCAGGAGATAAGTTTATTTAGAAGGCGCAATAGAATGGTTTTACCACTGCCGCTTTCACCCACAATACAGGTAATTTTATTTTCTCGAATGGACAAGTGTTGAATGTCCAAAATATGTTTGTATTTTACTTTTTTCAGTAAAAACATGTTCCTCATTCTCCTTTAACCCTCAAATTTTGGTTACACGTCAGCTACGAGCCTATCATTTTATTTAAGATAACCCTATTATAACATTATCTTTTTCTGATATGATGGGATGAAGTACAAATGTTAAGATTTATCAAGATATTCACGACAAAAGATTGACGAAGCTGTGTAAAACTGACAAAATAGTCTAATATATAGCAAATGGAATAGACTCGGATCAAAAAAGCCAAAGAGTTTGATTGTCTTTGTGCACTTAAAAGAAATCATAACGATAAAAACAATCTAAATAAATCGGTGTAGCGACTGCTCGGTATTTCTCAACAAAGGGTCTATCGAATTTAAAGTCGATAGAAGTATGAAAATAGAAAATCATAGAATTGCTCAACAGAGCAGAAAGTAGGGGAGCAAGGTTAAGATGTCTTTAAAAGTTCAAGACTCTGTTACGAAGCCTTTCTTTTCAAAACTAAAATACTCATCCGCTCAGCTGTGATTTGAGACTAATACAATGATGTTAATGAATGAATAAGAATCCTACCGGCAAGATAGAATTTGACGTAGCATTTTAGGAGGAAAGAATGAAAAAAATTCAAAGTCAAGACACTCAGGATACGCTCTTGTACAAACGGCTTGCGCTTAGATTGGCGATAGCCGTGATTGGCGTTCTGTTGACGATCTATGTATTACCGAGAGCCTTTGAAGTAATGTTGCCCTTTATACTGGCTTGGTTGATAGCTAATTTGGCCAATCCTTTGGTTCAAAAAGTGAATGCAAAACTTTCAAATTCCCGGCGATTTGTTGCATTGCTCATCAATATAGTCATCATTTTGTTGATCGTGGTGTTGGTTTACTTTATTGTTTTTAGAATTGTACAAGAAGCCATTACCTTGGGGACTTATTTGCAAGAAAACTGGTCGAATATTGTAGATGAAATAGAGAACTTCTTGGAGAACTTAACTTGGCTCATAGATATTGCGCCACCTCAAGTAACGGACATGCTCAATGATTTTGTAGAAAAGGCCATCATTGCTTTGCAAAACTTTGGTAGAATTTTTATTACGACAACCGTTACAATTACCGCAGCCATGACCGCTAAAACCGGCAATTTTTTTGTTGGTTTCATTACTTTTTTCTTGGCGTTGTATTTTATTATTGTCGATTACGATGGTATTTCCGTTATGGGTGAAAAATTCCTACCTAGAAGTCTAAATCAAATGATGGGATTGTTATATCAAACCATTTCTACAGCCTTGGGTGGTTATTTTAAAGCACAACTTATTTTGTCTTCCATTGCCATGGTATTTATGTTTGTTGCACTTTCCCTATACGGCCAGCCCTACGCTTTATTGATCGCATTTTTGCTTGCTTTCGTCGATTTGCTGCCTATCTTGGGTTGCATTGCCGTATTACTCCCTTGGGGAATTATAGAGTTTATCGGTGGAGATGTGCATAAGGCCATATTTTTGGTCGTCATAGGCGTGGTATTTATGTTGGTGCGTCGAGTTTTAGAGCCCAAGGTAATGGGAAGCCAAACCGGTTTGCACCCATTACTGGCTTTGATCTCTACCTATGTAGGCTTACAATTTTCCGGTATTTGGGGAGCTGTTTTCGGTGCATTGCTGGCCATGTTGGTGATCAATATTGCAAAAACAGGCATTTTTAACAATGCCATCGCGGATATTAAAGCCTTGTTTCAGAAGTTCTCCGACTTACTTGATTCCGGAGAAAGAAGATATTTGCCGATTTTAAAAAAAGAAAATCAATCCTAAAACCAAAAGGACTGCAACATGAAATGAAAGAATAAGAATTGCTAACAGATTGCTTATTCATAAAGGAGTCGGTATGCATATTGCATTGATTGCACATGATCAAAAAAAAGAAGACATAGTCGAACTGGTTCTTGCCAATCAAAACCTGTTCAAATCCCATCAGCTTTACGCTACAGGTACAACTGGATTGCGCATCATGGATGCGACCGGCTTAACGGTGCATCGTTTTAACTCCGGGCCTTTGGGTGGCGATCAGCAAATAGGAGCTATGATTTCTGTGGGGAAGATGGATCTGGTCATTTTTATGCGAGATCCGTTGACTGCGCAACCCCACGAGCCCGATGTCACAGCGCTGATTCGACTTTGTGATGTTCACGGTGTACCCTTGGCGACGAACCTAGGAACGGCAAAAGTTTTGGTAAAAGCTTTAGAAGAAGGCCTACTCTGAGATATTTTTTTGAATTGGCGATGTTAGGATTTAAGAATAATATTGGTTGAATACTGGTGACGTTGTCATAAAAATTGGCTGCAATGAGCTGTGGTTGAATTTTTTGGCATGTGTTGTTTAAATTTGAATGGAGGAAAATATGAATATTCAATGGGTAACCATCATGGTGGATGATCTGGAAAAATCGAAGGAATTTTATGGCGAATATTTGGGACTGACATTAAAGGATGCCTTTTCTCCTGATGAAACGATGTCTATCGTTTTCTATGAAGCAGAGAATCAAATGCAAATAGAGCTGATCAAGAATAAGAACCTACAGGAAGTTACCAATGCCACCGGTGTTTCTATCGGAATTGCGACGGACCGCTACGATGAATTGTTGGAAAACGCCAGAGAAAGAAAGATCATAACGGTTGAACCACAAATTTTAGGTGGTCATTTGGAATGTTTTTTTGTAAAAGATCCGAATAATGTCGGCATTCAAGTGATCAAAGCATAATACAACCTAAAGCTCAAAAATCTAAAATCTGCAAGAAAAGTTTTTGCTTTTCTTGCAGATTTTTATTATTGAGCAGATAAAAAATGTACTTTAAATTTTAAGAATAAAACAATAAGGCACAATTGGTTATATTTTCTGCATCAGAATACAATTCATATTTACGTAAAATCAATTCCGGTTTTAATCCCAACTCTTCAAAAGTACGAAGATGTGAATCCGCAACATAGCTGGCGATGATAAAATCCTTTTTTAGTTTTTTTTGCAAGACATTGCGCACATCGAGAATTTCTGTAGTAAAATCCTTTTGAATTTCTTCAATCCTCTGAAAGTCAAAGGGATTTTGTAGGGGATAGACTTTGGTTAAAATCATGACCTTTTCAAATTGATGAATGGTATGATCGCTTTCAAGTCTCTCTGTTTTGATGATAAAGTCATTCATATCTTCAGTGAAAATCACTTTGAAATTCAAATTTCGATGATGGCAGTGTTCATCCATCAAAGCGATGACATCGTCAGCAACAACTTGCACATCAAATCCTTCAAAAGCTACAAATTTTAACACCTTGTTTACTTTTTCTATCGCAGCAAAAATTTCTTCGGTGGACACATTGTAAAAAAGATCCAAGACAGCTGTCAAATAAAGATGGATATTCTCTTCGTTAAACTCAATAGTGCCATTGATGAAATTCATCACATTTTCCCGAAGAGTACCAAGAAAAGCATTGTATCTAAAAACGGATAAGTTTTGCTTTTCTACTTTTTGTGGGTTATCAATAAAATGGTCAAAATTAAAATAATGATGAATGTTCACGCGGATAATATCATTCAAAATATTCTCATTAAAAGCTTCCAAATAAAGATTTGATAAATTTTTATCCCTAAGAAGAGGAAGAAGATATATCTTTAAAACGAGTACTCTTCTTTCCAGCGACGAGAGATTTTCAAAAAAAGGATTGACAGCCTTAGAAATGTTATCGTCAAATTCTAAAAAAATCTGTGTCAAGATATCCTTCTTGTTCTTAAAGTGATGAAAAAGGGAAGGACTGGACAAACCGATTGCATCTGCAATTTCTCTCGTTGTTGTATGGGCATATCCATTTTTATAAAAAAGTTCTCTAGAAATTTCAATTATTTTTGATTTTGTATCCGGTTCCATGTTATCACTCCCTTGATTGATTACAAAAATATTAACACAATGGCGCATTTAAAAGCAACAAAAACCAGCCTATCATGTTAAACAAATATATTGACTATGATAAGCCAATCTGTTATTATGTAAATATACTATTATTTACGAATGGTGATTTGCGAACAACAAAATGGTTAAAGGAGAAAATAAGATGCAGGATTTAGAAAAACGTTACAAAGAGCGTGTGCAACGAATGAATGCCGCCGTTGAGTTAAAAGAACCGGATCGTGTTCCCCTATATGGGTTAGTGGATAATTGGGCCTTGTCTTATTACGGTACCAATTTGGAAGAAGCTAAAAATGATGTGAAGATCGAATACGCAGCTTACTCCAAAGCATTGACGGATTTTAATTTTGACGCTGCATTATCTCCAGGGATAACGTATCCATTAAAATTTATTGAATCCTTAGGTGGAGGTATCTACGATACCGACAAAGAGACGATTCAAGTAGCCACGAGTCAATCAGAAATTATGCATGTCGATGAGTACGACCAGCTGATTGAAGACCCGATGAAATTTGTTTTGAATACTATCATACCAAGAAAGCACAAAATCTTTCAGGAAGGTTCCTTAGAAGAAAAATTCGGCAAATTTGCCAATGCCATTGCTATCAACGGTGCATGGGGACAAGACAGAGGCATGTTGGTGGAAAGGTATAAAAAGGAACACGGGTTAATGATTCCCACTGTAGCAGCACCTTTTATGCCGACGGATTTAATCTTGGATTTTTTAAGAGACTTTAGAGGCACCATGCTGGACATCAAAAGATGTCCGGATAAAGTAGCTGCAGCCAGCATGGCTTTGGTCAAGCCTTCTATTACCTATACTTTAGCGATGTGTCCACAACCACAAGATGACAAGTATCTCGCTTTGTTTTTGCATCTACCGCAATTTTTGAGACCTAAAGACTTTGAAAAGGTTTACTGGCCATCTTTTAAAGCTTTTGTGGACTTCTTCGCAGATAGAGGTTACAAAATGATCATTTATTTTGAAAAGAATTGGGAACACTTGTACGAGTATCTGCAAGAATTGCCCAAGGGTTGCATCATGGGCCTTTTCGAAGATGATGACTTAAGAAAAACCAAGAAAGCCTTAGGCGATGTGATGTGCATTGCCGGTGGGATGGACAATAACTCTTTGTACTACGGTACCAAGGAACAATGCTTGGATAAAGCAAAAAAACTGATCGATGATTTAGCTCCCGGTGGCGGTTATATCTTTACGACCACTAAGGTCTTGTTGACACCACAGGACGCCAAACCGGAAAACTTAAAAGCTGTTACGGACTTTGTTTTGGATTACGGTGTTTACAATAAATAAAAGGAGGAAGACGACATGACAGAAATGGAGCAATTGATGCAAATGGCGCGGGAAAACATTTTTTCTCAATTTTTACAAACCGATGAAGAAAAGGATGCTATGGAAATCATCTTGATTATCGGTATGTTAATGGCATAACTAGATATAACACAAACCTCTCAATTACAATGTAAATCTGAGAGGTTTTTTTAATTGCTATATTTTTTCCATGATCATATCGGTACTGGTAAAGTGCTTATCTAGTTTCAAAAACATGAACCCAAGCACCAATTCAATATAACTTTGTCCGTTTTAGAAATTAGATGATGAATAAAGTAGCAAAGGCATTTTCTATTATATAAAAGAACAAAAAAATCACTATCTTGCAGAGTTGAATCAAGCTAAGAAAAAAATCGTCCTTACAATAACAACATTTCATCACAACAGCGAGATATTACCTCGCTGTTGTGATGGGGGTGCAGAAAATACAATCAAATTTCCGGTAGCCGTCCAATTTAATAAGACTAAAAATGGCATAATGCTATAAGTACAGTTCTATATAGGTAAAGTGATTGATAAAAACGGCAACTTGGATTAAAATAGTAATATAATATCGTTTTATCCGGTTTAATTATTATTATTTTATGATCACGTTTGGAATGATGTTAAAACTGAAAGGAGTTATTATGGAGGGAACAAAACAAAAAGGCTTGAAAGCCAGTGTTCAAAAATTAGGTAGCTTTTTAAGCTCAATGGTTATGCCTAATATTGGTGCTTTTATCGCTTGGGGTCTTATCACAGCTCTCTTTATAGCGGACGGATACCTTCCCAATGAGCAGTTGGCAGCCATGGTCGAACCTATGCTGAAGTTCCTCTTGCCGTTACTCATCGGTTACACCGGTGGTAAAATGGTTTATGAACAGCGAGGTGCTGTAGTCGGAGCGATTGCAACCTGCGGTGTCATTGTCGGAGCCGATATACCGATGTTTATCGGAGCGATGATTATGGGACCTTTGGGTGGTTATTGTACCAAACAGTTCGATGCAATTTTCAAAGACAAGGTAAAAGCCGGATTTGAAATGCTCGTCAACAACTTCTCTGCCGGTATTATCGGGATGCTTCTAGCCATTTTAGCTTATTACGGCGTTGGCCCTGTTGTGGAATTTTTCACCCATGCTTTAGCAAATGGGGTACAAGCCATTGTTACCATCGGTTTGTTACCGATAGCGAATGTGTTGATTGAACCCGCAAAAATTTTATTCTTAAACAACGCGATCAACCACGGTATTTTAACACCCTTAGGTTTAGAGCAAAGTGCAGAAGTTGGTAAATCTGTTTTCTTCTTATTAGAAGCGAATCCGGGTCCGGGCTTGGGCGTATTGTTGGCTTTTACGCTTTTCGGAAAAGGATCTTCAAAATCTTCCGCACCAGGTGCAGTTATCATCCACTTTTTCGGTGGTATTCACGAAATTTACTTCCCCTATGTCATGATGAAACCCATGCTCCTATTGGCGGTCATAGCTGGTGGGATCACCGGTACTTTTATTTTCCAATTGTTTGGAGCCGGCCTGGTCGCTGCCTCGTCTCCGGGTTCTATCTTGGCAATTATAGCGATGAGTCCAAGAGGTGGTTTAATTCCGGTATTATTAGGCGTGACCGGCGCAGCCATAGCATCGTTTTTAGTCGCATCGGTTATTTTAAAAGCGGATCGATCAGCTGAAGACGATTTAGAAGCAGCCCAATTGGCGATTCAAAGTGCAAAATCCGAGAGCAAAGGCCTTGAAGAGCCTGTTGCCGAAATGGCGGATTATGGCGCGTTGACAAATGTTATCTTTGCTTGCGACGCCGGTATGGGTTCCTCTGCTATGGGAGCCTCCGTACTGCGCAATAAAATGAAAGAAGCGGGATTAAATATTCCGGTTACAAATTCTGCGATTAACAATTTAAAAGACGATCCCAATACCTTGGTGGTCACTCAAGAAGAGTTGGCCGTTCGTGCAAAAAAACAGGCGCCACGTTCGACTTTTGTGACAGTCGGCAACTTTATGAATTCTCCTAAATACGATGAAATCGTCAATCGTTTTGTAAAAGGCGACGGCGATGTACCGGCTGATGTGGAAGAGGTCGTAGTAGAAACAACTGTCTCTGACGTAACGACGTTTAGCAGTGTCGATACGATTTACTTAGTCTACGATGCCAATCAGGGGTCTTCTACCATGGGTGCTACTTTGTTGCGCAACCTACTCAAGAAAATGGATAGACCATTGACGATTGAAAACCTGCCCATTGCAGACTTAAAAGACCAAAAGAATGCGATTGTCTTGACCTTAGCATCCACTGAAAGTGCAGCAAAAGCACAAGCTCCTAATGCACTTCACATGACGTTGGATAGCTTTGTTGACGAATCTGCCTATGAGAAATTAAAAGAACAGCTGTAAACCAGGTTGTACGAAACTAGGAGGTTATCTATGGAATTAACACCGAACATGGTTTTAATGAACCAAAGTTATAATACAAAAGAGGAAGCCATCCATGCAGCAGGCCAATTGCTGTTCGATGCCGGTTGTGTCGATGAAGCCTATTTGGAAGCGATGCAGGAAAGAGAGAAAATTGTCAGCACTTATGCAGGTAATTTTGTCGCAATACCGCATGGTACAGATGAAGCAAAAGAACACATCCATAAAAGTGGCATCTCCATTATTCAAGTACCACAAGGGGTCTCTTTCGGAAAAACCGAAGATGGCGATGAACAATGTGCCACTATTTTATTCGGAATAGCGGGTATCGGTGATGAACACATGGATATTTTGCAAGAAATCGCGATATTCTGCTCACAATTGGAAAATGTTGCAAAGCTTGCCGATGCTCAAACCAAAGAAGAGCTGATCGACTTCTTTAAAGGAGAGCAATAACATGAAAGCCACACATTTTGGTGCCGGTAATATCGGCAGAGGCTTTATCGGAGAAGTTCTTGCTGACAACAATTTCTTCATCGAATTTGTTGACATTAATGAAAAGATCATCAATGCATTGATCAACCGAGGGGAATACCATATCGGCCTTGCCCACGAAGGTAGAGATACCATTCATATCACCAATGTAACCGGTATTAATAATGCGAAAAACCCGGAAGCTGCCATCAATTCCGTTGCCACTTCCGATATTGTCACCACAGCTATCGGTCCCAATGTCATACCCTTTATTGTGGAACTGATTGCTAAAGGTATCCGCAAACGTCGTAAAAAAGGCAATGAAACCCCCATCGATATCATCGCTTGCGAAAATATGATCGGCGGTAGCGAATTCCTTTACTCAAAAATGGAAGCTTTCTTAACCGAAGAAGACAAGGCTTATATTGAAGAATACGTCGGTTTTCCGAATGCAGCGGTGGACCGGATCGTACCGATTCAATCTCCTAAGGATCCGTTATTTGTTTCGGTCGAACCTTTTAAGGAATGGATCATAGAAAATAAAAATCGCAAAGCGACACAAATCGAGTTGAATAGTGTTCACTATGTCGAAGATTTAAAGCCTTATATCGAAAGAAAGTTGTTTTCTGTTAACACTGGGCACGCGACGGTGGCTTATTCCGGAATGTACGCCGGTTATACCACTGTGGATGAAGCCCTGAAAGATGAAGGAATTCTTCAAACCTTAAAGGATGTCTTGGATGAAACCGGAACTCTTTTAATCGATAAGTGGCATTTTGATGAAGAGCAACACGATGCCTACAAGAAAAAAATTGTGGAACGGTTCATCAATCCCTTTATTTCTGACGAACTTACCAGAGTCGGCAGAACACCTATTCGTAAGCTGGGCTATAACGAACGCTTTATCCGACCGATTCGTGAGCTAAGAGAAAGAGGCTTTAGTTACAAAACCTTACTGGCCGTGGTTGGTAAAATACTATGCTATGAAAATATTGGCGATGATCAAAGCATGGAACTGAAAAAGAGAAAAGAACAAGAACCCTTAGATGCGGTTTTAAAAGACATCACCGGTTTAGATGACAACACCTTGATTGCTGAAATCATAGGGGCTTACCATGCGGTTAAAAGATAACGAAAGCTGATGAATTCAGTGCTGAATAAAACCCTGCAACGATAGAAGTTGCAGGGTTTATTGTTAGAGCCGAACTTTAAATATAATATAAAAAATTTAATAGCTTCAATCCGGCAATCGTTGTATAATAAAAGAACATCGTTGATAGCTTTATGCGTTTTTCCAAGGGCTGTAGGCGATGTTTTTTTATGCAGGATAGAATGAAAAAACCAATAATAGGAGGGTTTATGTTAGAACCATTGAGTAGAATTCAACCAGTCATATTGAGAAATGAAGCATTTACATAAAGCATAGGAGGTAATTTTATTGACACTACAAATTGAATTGAAAAATATTAATAAAGCATTTGATGATCACCCGGTTTTGGTAGATTTAAACCTTGGCATAGAGGAAGACGAATTTTTAACGCTTTTGGGTCCTTCCGGTTGTGGCAAAACGACGATTCTCAGGCTTATCGGTGGTTTTGAAACCCCCGACAGCGGCTCTATTATCTTTGAAGGCCGAGATATTACCCATTTACCACCATACTTAAGACCGGTCAATACCTTATTTCAACAATACGCATTGTTTCCCCATTTAAATGTGTATGAAAACATTGCCTTTGGTTTGCGTATTAAAAAAATCCAAGAAGCTGAAATTAAAAAGAGAGTTGGAGAAATGCTGAATTTGGTAAACTTACGGGGCTTCGACAAACGACGGGTGGAATCGCTTTCCGGAGGGCAACAACAACGCATTGCCATGGCAAGAGCTTTGGTGAACCGTCCGGAGGTGCTATTGTTGGACGAACCTTTAGGCGCCTTAGATTTAAAGCTCAGAAAGGATATGCAAGTAGAATTAAAACGTATCCAACAGGAAACCGGTATCACCTTTATTTTTGTAACCCACGACCAAGAAGAGGCCCTAACGCTATCCGACCGCATTGTTGTTTTAAATGAAGGGGTTATTCAGCAAATTGGAACTCCCATCGGTATTTACAATGAGCCGAGCAACGCTTATGTTGCGGATTTTGTCGGAGAATCCAATATCATAGAAGGGGTGATGCACCGCGATTATGATGTAACTTTTTCTAATCATCGATTTGTATGTGTGGATGTCGGTTTTAAAACTGACGAAAAGGTAGATGTCGTGATTCGACCGGAGGATGTAGAAATTGTCTCGCCACAAGAGGGGATGTTGACCGGTAGGGTGTTGTCTTGCTTATTTTTAGGTGTTCATTATGAAATGAGAATCGATACCGGAAATGAAGTGTACCTTGCGCATTCTACCATTGCCAGAGATGTAGGCGATACCGTAGGCATTCGAGTGATACCGGACAATATCCATGTTATGAGAAAAGGTTAGGTGGCGGGTAATGAAGCACTTTAAAAACCTTTCTGCACCTTATGTTGTTTGGGCGCTTATCTTCATCGTCGTGTCGCTCTTCATGGTCATTTTTTACGCCTTTACCGGAGAAACGGGCCAGTTCACCACCCAACATTTTGTACGCTTTTTTTCGGGCAGTACCTTGGGCACCTTGTTTCAATCCCTCAAAATCGCTTTGATATCCACAGTTATATGTCTGATCATCGGCTATCCTCTTGCGTATATCATTGCCATGAGCACTTCCGGACGCTACCGGGCAACGGCAATCATGCTCATCGTGATACCGATGTGGATGAATTTTTTACTCAGAACATATGCGTGGGTGACGATCTTATCTAAAAACGGAATTTTAAATTCTTTGCTGAGGATGGTCGGTCTTGGTCCCTTAGATATTTTATATACCGATTGGGCTGTTGTTTTAGGTATGGTGTATAACTTTTTGCCCTTTATGATTTTACCGATATACACGGTTTTAGAAAAAATGGATCAGGGATTGATTGAAGCCGCAGCGGATTTAGGCTGTAATAAGGTGTTAACCTTTGTAAAGGTCATTTTTCCTTTATCCTTACCGGGGGTTGTGTCCGGAGTGGCTATGGTGTTTATCCCGGCTATTTCCACCTTTGAGATCACAGCTTTGTTAGGTGGTAATAAAACGAATTTGATCGGCAATGTCATTGAGCAACAATTTACCGTAACCGGCGATTGGCATTACGGTTCGGCCATCTCTGTGGTGTTGATGCTCTTCTTATTGGTGTCTTTGTTTTTCACGGACCGAGAAGAAAGAGACAAAGTGCATGCCTCAGCCAGCGATATGGTGGACACTCATCAGGATGTGGCTTTTCCGGAGACCAACCAACAGGAGGTGCATTATGACTAAATTCTGGAAACGAACCTACTTGACAGTCATCTATGCATTTTTATATGCTCCGATTGTGGTCCTCATTGTTTTTTCTTTTAATGAAGGGAAAACCAGGGGGAGTTGGGACAATTTTTCCTTAATTTGGTACCAACTCTTGATAGAAGATGCCGAGATTTTATCAGCGGTCAAGAACACTTTTTTTGTGGCCGCTGTTTCAACCGTTGTTTCAACCATTATCGGATCTTTGGGTGCCATCGGCATTTCACAATATAGAAAAAACCTAAGAAATGCATTGCTTGCTGTCAATCAAATACCCGTCATGAATCCCGACATCGTCATCGCTGTGGGTTTGATGGTTTTGTATCGCAGTTTGGGGTTGGACTTTGGACGGCTGAGTTTGATTTTATCCCATATCGCATTTACAGTGCCCTATGTGGTTTTATCGGTTTTGCCAAAATTAAAGCAAATGCCCCAAACACTTCCGGAAGCAGCCATGGATTTAGGGGCGACACCGGCACAAATCCTATGGAAGGTCATCATCCCTTATATTAAACCGGGTATCTTTTCCGGTGCCTTGATGGCTTTTACCTTGTCTGTCGATGATTTTGTCGTATCGTTTTTCACGACAGGCCACGGAGTTGAAACCATTTCAACGTTGGTCTTTTCCATGGCAAGAAGAGGCATTAACCCTGAAATCAATGCGCTGTCTGCACTGATTTTCGGGACGATGTTGTTGCTGATGCTCATTATGAATCTGAGAACAAAAAGTGCGGAGTAGGAGAGATGATGAAAAAATACGGTTTAAAAATAGTCGTTGCAATTTGTTTAGTCGCAATTCTATGTGTGACATCCTCCTGCTCAGATAAAGCTCAAAACGAAAAAAATATTGTCAATATTTATAATTGGGGGGAGTACATCGATAAGGATCTTCTCACAAAATTTGAAGAAGAAACCGGTGTCAAAGTCATCTACTCGAATTTCAACACCAACGAAGACATGTACGTCAAATTGAAAAACGGTGGATCCAATTACGATGTGGTGGTACCTTCGGACTATATGATAGAAAAAATGAGCAATGAAGATATGTTGCGCCCCATCAATTGGAAAAATGTACCCAATTTAAAATACGTAGATCGGGAATATCTTTATCACTCCTACGATCCAAACCAGAAGTACTCTGCCCCTTTTTTCTGGGGGACTTTAGGCATTGTTTACAATACGACTTTGGTGGAAGATCCTGTAGAATCTTGGGAGATCCTTTGGAATAAAAAGTATGAACGACAAATTGTGATGTTGGACTCCTCCAGAGATTCTATTGGTATTGCCTTGGCTTTATTGGGTTATTCTATGAATGCCACAGATTTCGATCAATTAAAAGAAGCAGAAGCTTTACTGAAAGAACAATACCCCTTGGTTTATGCTTACTTGGTAGATCAAACTAAGGATATTATGATTAACGGAGAGGCAGCCTTAGCTGTAATGTACTCCGGCGATGCAGTGGAGGCCCTTTCTGAAAATGAGGATTTAGCCTATGCAATTCCTTTAGAAGGGTCTAATTTATGGTTTGACGCCATGGTGATACCGGCAAACGCTCAACATCCGGAAAATGCAGAAAAGTTTATTAATTTTATGTTGGCACCGGAAAATGCAGCTCAAAACGCTGAGTTTATATGGTACTCAATTCCCAGCACAGCAGCTAAAGAGTTACTGGAAGAGGAACTTCAAAACAGTGAGGTGGCGTATCCGCCTAAAAAAGTTTTAGAAAAATTGGAAGTCTTTAGAGATCCTGGAGATATGGTAAAAATTTACGACGATATTTGGCAGGAAGTTAAAAACCAATGACGATCAAAGGAGGCCGGGTACACCCGGCCTCCTTTGATCTTTTATACAATAAAAAATCTTTAACTTTGCATGGTGATGATGAAAATAAATCAGACAAAAGGTCAAAACTCTTGACATATTTATAAATAAAGTCTAGAATAACCATAAAATACATAAATATATTTATTCATTTTGTAGAATAAATAATTAAGGAGAATATGATGATATTTGATACTGTTAAAAACATTATTGTTGAAAACTTAGGATGCGAAGCAGATGCCGTTGTGATGGATGCCAATCTTATCGATGATTTAGGTGCAGACTCTTTAGATGCTGTAGAATTAAGCATGGCTTTAGAAGATGAGTTTGACATAGAAATCGAAGACGAAGACTTTGCAGAACTAAAAACTGTAGGCGATATCTGTTCATATATTGAGAGTCGTCAATAATGGACTTAAAAGAGCTTGAAAGCCTGATACGCCTATTTGACTCTCTGAGTCTTTCTGAGTTGGCCCTTAAGCAAGGGGATTTTGAGCTTAACTTAAAAAAGGAAAAACAAAGGACCCAAGATCTTGGTATGATACCGGCTATGGTCCGTGAATCTACGAATAACACCGCCGAACCATCGACGGACGACAATCAAACCTCCGGGCATATTGTCAAAGCGCCGATGGTCGGTGTTTTTTATGAGGCTCCTTCTCCAAAATCCCCTCCTTTTATCAAAATAGGAGATCAGATCGCCAAAGGTCAGGTGTTGTGCATCATCGAAGCCATGAAAATGATCAACGAAGTGGTTTCTCCGGTATCCGGTGTTGTGAAAGAGATTTTCATAGCAAACGGAGAGTTGGTGGAATACGATACGCCGCTGATAGAAATAGAGGTAACCGGTGTTTAAACGGGTATTGATTGCTAACAGAGGCGAAATTGCCATACGCATTATTCGGGCATGTCGAGAAATGGGAATAGAAACTGTTTCTATTTATTCCGTTCCCGATCAGCATCAGCTTCACGTTCAAATGGCTGATCAATCTATTTGTGTCGGTCCGGCACAAGCCGCTTATTCCTATTTAAATGTTGCATCTATTTTAAGTGCAGCGGTTCTCACCAATTGCGATGCCATTCATCCGGGGTATGGTTTTCTATCTGAAAACCCCGATTTTGTTAGAGCCGTGGAAGCCTGCGGTATTACCTTTATCGGTCCCTCTGCAGATGTCATTGAACAAATGGGGGATAAATCCGCTGCAAAAAAATGCATGGAAAGCAATGGTGTCCCCACGGTTCCCGGATCTGACGGCCCTGTGGCAACTTTAGAAGAGGCCATCAAAGTATGCCGCGAAATCGGGTTTCCCGTATTGATCAAAGCCTCTTCGGGTGGCGGCGGTCGAGGGATGAGACGTGTAGACAAAGAAGAGGAAGTCCGGTCTGCTTTTGACAGTGCCCGTTCCGAAGCGAAAGCTTGCTTTGCCGACGACAGAGTCTACATTGAAAAGCTCATTCTCAACCCTCGTCATATAGAATTTCAAATTTTAGCGGATCATCTTGGCAACGTGGTTCATCTGGGAGAAAGAGATTGTTCCATCCAAAGGAAAAATCAAAAAATGTTGGAGGAGTCGCCTTCCTTATTTTTAGATGATGACCTTCGCGAAAAAATGGGTACCGTTGCCATACGTGCCGCAAAAGCTTGCGGTTACAAAAATGCAGGCACCGTAGAATTTGTCGTAGACAAAGAAAAGAATTTTTATTTCATAGAAATGAATACCCGTATACAGGTAGAGCACCCCGTAACGGAAATGGTAACCGGGATCGATTTAATCAAAGAACAATTGCGCATTGCCAGCGACCTTCCTTTATCTGTGAAGCAAGATGACATTTGTATGCGCGGTTGGGCAATGGAATGTCGCATCAATGCGGAAATTCCGCAAAAGGATTTTACGCCGTCTTCGGGAGAGATCCTTTTTCTTCATGAACCCGGTGGCATGAACATTCGATTTGATTCACTTTTGTATACCGGTGGAGAGGTCAGCCCTTTTTACGATTCAATGATTGGTAAAATTATTGTTTTAGGTAATAATCGTTTGGAAGCCATACGTAAGTTGCGATGTGCGCTTGAAGAGACGATCATCGAAGGTGTCCAGACGAACTCAGCTTTTCAGTATACCATTTTGCACGATCCCGATTTTATTCGTGGGCAATTTGATACGGGTTTTATGGAAAAAAAGAAAGATGCACTGCTTTCTTTGATGGTGTTGGAAGAATAGGTGAAGGATGAACAACTTTTTAAAACGTAGAAATTTAATTCGTTTAATTAAAAGAAGAAGAAAAAAAGAAGAAGATGTCGAAATCAATATCAAAGACAAGATAAACATACCACAACATCTTTTCACCCAATGCCCCAATTGTGGCAGCAATATTCTGACCGATCGTTTAAAAGAACTCGGAAAAGTCTGTCCCGATTGCGATTACCATTTTTCCATGGGAGCAAGAGAGCGTTTGGACCTGATATTGGATCCGGAATACGAAGAAATACAAAGAAGAGCGCGTTATAGAAACCCCTTATCTTTTCCCGGTTACAAAGAAAAGATGAGAGATTTGCTCAATAAGACCGATGCGGAAGAAGCCGTTGTGGTGGCAAGGGGAACCATCGACACTTTACCCCTCGTTGCCATGGCGATGGATGCTGCATTTATGATGGGAAGCATGGGTACCTATGTCGGAGAACAAATTACTCGAGGCTTCGAAATGGCCGGCGATAAAAAATGGCCGGTCATTATTTTTTCAGCCAGCGGCGGTGCACGTATGCAAGAGGGTATCCTTTCGCTGATGCAGATGGCCAAGACGGCAGGTGCCGTACGCGAACACGGAGAGAAAGGTTTACTATTTATTTCCTGTGTTACACATCCGACCACGGGTGGTGTGACGGCTAGTTTTGCCTCCTTAGGAGATATTATTTTGGCGGAACCCAACGCATTGGTTGGTTTTGCCGGGCAACGCGTCATTGAACAGACCATCGGCGAAAAACTTCCGGAAGGTTTTCAGCGGTCGGAATTTATGCAGAAACATGGGTTTATCGATGCTGTTATCCATCGACAGGAGTTAAAAACAACCCTTGCTCGTTTAATTGCGCTTCATAGTAGAGAAAAAAAGAAATGATAGAAAACTACGAAAAAAAGTACAGAGCTTTGGTGAAACAAGAAGAAAAAATTAAAAACTTCACCGATGAAAATGTGCGTTTTCACTTATTGCAGGATTTGCACATTGCAAAGGTAAAAACCAGAAAAAAAGCTTCTAAAAACTTAAGTGCATCCGATAGAGTTTACCTAGCGCGACATCCAAAACGCCCAAAAACCAAAACATTTGTTGAAACACTGTTGGACGAACCGATATATTTTCATGGAGACCGGGCATTTGGTGACGATAAGAGTATAGCAGGTGGTATTGCGGAGTTTAATGGAGATCCCGTCACTTTTTTGGCGACTGTTAAAGGGGAAACCTTAGAAGAGAACCTGAAATACAATTTCGGTATGCCCAGCCCCGAAGGGTATCGCAAAGCCATCAGGCTGATGCGGCAAGCGGATAAATTCAACAGACCGATCATTACCTTTGTGGACACACCGGGGGCTTACCCCGGATCCGAAGCGGAGAAAAGAGGTCAAGGAGAAGCGATCGCCTCATGCATTGAATGTATGACCGGTTTGAAGGTACCTGTCATCACCGTTATTACAGGTGAAGGCGGTTCCGGCGGGGCTTTGGCTTTAGCCGTAGCCAATCAAGTGATGATGTTGGAAAATGCTGTTTATTCGATCTTAACCCCGGAAGGTTTTGCTTCGATTTTATGGAAAGACAGTAACCGTTCGGAAGAAGCAGCGGAAATGATGAAATTAACAGCAGAAGACTTAAAAACCTTTGGGGTATGCGATCGCATTATCAAGGAGGAAGTTTGCTTTGAAAAATCAGAATTTGACAACAATTTAAAACGAGTCAAACTGGCAATCGAAGAGGAGCTGAAACGGTTAAAGCGTTTTTCCGAAGATCGCTTAAAACATTTGCGTATGCAAAAATTTAGAAGAATTGGGAGAGGGTTTTAATGGGAATTAGAATAAGAAAAACAGCAAAATACTTACCTAAGAGAATTGTACCTAATTCTGAGTTTGAAACATTTTTAGACACTTCTGATCAATGGATTTCAGAAAGAACCGGTATCAAAAAAAGGCATTTTTCTTCCAAAGAGGAAGACACGTCTCAGATAGCCTTAATGGCCTGCGAGGCATTGGGTTTAACTGAAGAGGAAAAAGAAAAAATTGATGCGATATTTGTCGCAACCTTTACACCGGATATAGTGGCGCCATCAATTGCGGCATCCTTGCAAGCACCTTTAGGTCTTCAAGAAGAATTATTTGCCATTGATTTTAATATGGGGTGTAGCGGTTACGTTGCAGGTTTACATTTAGCAGAAGCATTTTTAAAGAATAAGCGAATGGCTTTAGTTTTAGGTGCAGAAGTCATCTCTAAAGTTTTGGATATGCATGATCGCACCACGGCGGTTATTTTTGCAGATGGTGCCGGCGTAACCTTAGTTGAAAAAAATGAAGATGCTATTTACTTCGATGAAGGGACTCGTAGTAATCTTAAAGATATTTATGTTCCGGGCATTCAAGTTGATGTGCCCTTGGGTGCACTCAGTATGCAGGGCAAAAATGTTTTTCGATTTGCATCCAGAACACTACCGGATTCCATGGAAAGAACATTGGCAAAAGCCGGAATCCGTGGGGAAGATGTATCGCACATTGTTTGTCATCAGGCCAATAGTCGGATTATTGAACATGTAGCTAAAAAGGCCGGTTTGCCGATTTCCAGATTTTTTATGAATATCGACAGAATGGGTAACACTTCCTCAGCCAGTCTTCCGATTGCACTGGATGACATGGTCAAAAATAATCAGATTAAGCCCGGTCAATGGGTGATGTTAATGGGGTTCGGTGCCGGATTTTCTTGGGTCACCGCTTTGTTTAAATGGTAAAAATAATGAAATTAAATGAACAATTAGGGATCAAGTATCCCATCTTACAGGGCGGTATGGCAAATATCGCAACGGGAAGTTTTGCTGCTGCTGTTTCAAATGCCGGTGGTTTAGGTATTATTGGTGCCGGCGGTATGGACGCAGAGAGTTTGCGACGGGAAATTAGACGATGCGCAGAGCTAACCGACAAACCTTTTGGTGTCAATATCATGTTGTTGAACCCGGAATCAGAAAAAATGGCTCAGGTCGTTTGCGAAGAAAAGGTTTTTTTAGTGACCACCGGCGCAGGAAATCCGGGACAATATGTCAAGCTTTGGAAAGAGCACGACATCAAGGTTTTTCCGGTTGTTTCCGTTCCCAGCTTAGCTATCAGAATGGCCTCTTTAGGTGTCGATGGCATTATTGCAGAAGGCACCGAGGGAGGCGGGCATATTGGTGAAATGACCACCATGACTCTAGTGCCGCAAATTTGTGCGGAAATAGATTTGCCCGTCATTGCAGCCGGCGGTATTGCCAGTGGCAGACAAATGCTGGCTGCGGAAGCCTTGGGTGCTGCAGGTGTACAGATTGGAACGCTCCTATTGGTTGCTGATGAATGCCCGATTCATGAAAATTATAAGAACCGAATTCTCAAAGCCAAAAGCTCACAAATAACCGTAACGGGTCGTATTGGTGGTACACCGGTTCGCTTAATCAGAAACCCTATGTCTCGGGAGTATATCGCTAAAGAAAAAGAAGGTTGGACACCGATGCAACTAGAAGTCTTTACCTTGGGCTCCCTTAAAAAAGCAGTTTTCGAAGGAGACCTCGACAACGGATCTTTAATGGCGGGACTGGTTGTAGGGCAAGTGAACCAAAGAGGGTCTGTAAAAGAAATATTGGAAGGTCTCTATCAAGACTATTTAACCAATCGCAAGAGGTTAATATGTTCATAAAAATCAGAAACAAAGGTATCAGCGTCCCCATTATTCAAGGTGGTATGGGCGTTGGTATTTCCTTAGGCGGATTGGCGGGTGCTGTGGCTGCAGAAGGCGGCATGGGCGTCATATCATCGGTCCATATCGGATATCGAGAAAAAGATATTTTATCCAATCCGATGGAAGCCAATCACAGAGCTTTATTGAAAGAAGTTGAAAAAGTTAGAAAAATCAGCAAAAATAAAGGCATGATTGGGGNNCATCATGACTGCCATTCAAGATTATAAAGAACACATCAAATCCGCTGTCGAAGCAAAAGTAGACGCCATTATTATGGGGGCAGGATTGCCCTTGGATTTGCCCAAATTGGTGGGGGATGCAGACATTGCAATCGCGCCCATTGTGTCGGGTCAACGAGCTTTGGCATTAATCATGCGAGCTTGGAGCAGAAGATTCAATCGCAAACCCGACTTTATCATTGTAGAAGGCCGTGATGCAGGCGGTCATCTGGGTTTTTCTGAAGAAGAAATGACAGACCCCGGTCGCAGCACGACGACAATTGTAAAAGAGATCGTCGATTTTCTGAAGACAGCAAAGGAGTCCATTCCGGTTTTTGCAGCCGGTTCCGCCTTCGACGGATTCGATTTAAAAAAATACATGGATTTAGGAGCAAGCGGAGTTCAAATCGGTACGCGATTTATCGCTACGGAAGAATGCGACGCCAGTAAAGGCTTTAAGGAGGTTATCCTCAAGGCAACTCAAAAGGATTTGGTTGTTATCAAAAGCCCGGTAGGTATGTTGGCAAGGGCCATCCAAACACCTTTAGTGCAAAACATAAAGAACGTTGGAAGAATACCGCCGAAACGCTGTATCAAATGCCTTTCAGTTTGCGATCCGAAAACCACACCCTATTGCATTTCGCATGCGCTATCCAAAGCGGTAGTTGGGGATGTAGAAGAAGGTTTGTTTTTTTCAGGTTCTAACGTTGAACGTATCGACAAGATATCCACAGTCAAAGAGATTATCTCTTCAATCATGGAAGAATGGAGAAATGCATGAAAACAGCTTTTTTATTCTCAGGTCAAGGCAGCCAAAAAGAGGGCATGGGAGCCGATTTATACCAACACTTTTCTGAAGTGCGAACTTTTTATGACGGTTTAGAAGATGCAGATAGAATTAAAAACTTAAGTTTTAATGGCAGATTTGAAGAAATCTCTCAAACCGCCAACACACAACCGATTATGGTTGCTTTTCAGGTAGCTGTCAAAAACATTTTAATCTCAAACGGTATCAAGCCCACCATGGTTGCGGGCTTAAGTTTAGGAGAATACTCCGCTCTGGCCACCGCCGGTGTCTTAGAAGATGCGGAAGCCGTATCCACAGTGGCATTTAGAGGTGTCGAAATGGAAAAAGCTTCGAAAGATATCGACACGTCCATGATCGCCGTCATGGGCATGACACCGGAACACATAGCGGAGGTATTGAGACAATTACCCCCTTCGGAGAATAGAGCGGAAATTGCCAATATCAACTGTCCGGGTCAAGTTGTGATATCCGGAGAAAAAAGCCGTGTTGCTGAAGCATCGGAAGCTTTAAAAAGTGCTGGAGCTCGTCGTTTAATTCCATTAAAAGTTTCAGGTCCTTTTCATACCTCTTATATGAAACCGGCGGGAGATGCTTTAGAGAATTATTTTAAAAACATTACTTTTGGAGACGAACAAATACCCGTTGTGTTCAACAGCCTCGGACAAACAAGAGATCATCAAAGCATCCCGGAATTAATGGTGCGTCAATTGCAATCTCCGGTTTATTTTCAAAACAGTATCGAGTTTATGATCAAAAATGGTGTCCAGACCTTCGTTGAAATAGGATTCGGCGGTGTTTTAAAAGGCTTTATTAGAAAAATAAATAGGAATACACCGGTGTTTGAAGTGAACACAGTAGAAAGTATAGAAAGCTATTTGAAGGAGAAGCAATAATGGAGAATACTAAAAAAGTGGCCTTGGTAACCGGAGCAGGTAAAGGCATCGGTCATGCTATAGCCGTCGCATTGGCAGAAGCCGGTTATCATATTGGCGTTCATTATCGTTCAAGCGAAGAAGAAGCGTTGGAAACTAAAAAAATATGCGAAGGTTACGGAGCAGAGGTATTGCTATTAAAAGCAGATATCGATGATTACGCCGCCTGCGAAGATATGGTTCAAAAAATCAAAGAAAAATGGGGTCGCGTTGATGTTTTGGTTAACAACGCAGGTATCACCAAGGATAATCTAATTCTACGCATGAAACCGGAAGACTTTGAAAGCGTCATACACACCAATTTGACATCCGCTTTTTACTTGTCAAAACTATGTTCATCGCTCATGATGAAAAAACGCTATGGGAGGATCATCAATATTTCCAGTATATCGGGTGTTAGGGGTAACGCAGGTCAAGCTAATTATGCCGCCAGCAAAGCGGGCTTGATCGGATTGACCAAAACCATCGCGAAGGAATTGGCCGGTCGTAACATCACAGCCAATGCCATTGCACCGGGCTTTATTACGACGGATATGACTGCGGCTCTCAATGAAGAGATCCAAGAAAAGATTAAAACGCAGATTCCTTTAAACCGCTTCGGTACACCGCAGGACATCGCCAAAACAGTTGTCTTTTTATGTTCCGAGGGCGGCGACTATATAACCGGTCAAGTGATTTCTGTAGATGGAGGCATGAACATATGAGTGGCGAAAGAAGAAGAGTCGTCATTACCGGAATGGGTGCTGTAACCCCAATCGGTCATACCATTGAAGATATTTACAGCAGTTTAAGAAAAGGCCACTGTGCCATCGGACCGATTACCGCCTACGATACCGAAAAGATGAAAGCCAAAGTAGCCGGAGAGGTAAAGGATTTCGATCCTGAAGAATATCTCGACAGAAAAACCGTTAGGAGAATGGATCGAGTCAACCAACTGGGCGTTATCGCAGGCTTAAAGGCGGCAGAACACGCCGGACTGACCAAGGATTATTTGGAGAGCCAATTAAATGCCGGAACCATCGTTTCTTCGGGAATCGGCGGTTTAATGACCATCGAAACAGAGCACCAAAGAGGTCTAAAAAGAGGGTATGATCGCATCTCACCTTTCTTTATTCCCATGGTCATTGTCAACATGACAGCTGCTGAAATAGCCATCGAACTGGGATTACACGGTCATTGTTCTTGCCCCGTTGCCGCCTGTGCAGGAGGGACTTCCGCCATCGGAGAAGGGTTTAGAATGGTTCGAGACGGCTATTCGGATATTATGTTTGTCGGTGGTTCAGAAGCAAGCATTACCCCACTAGGCATGGGTGGTTTTACCGCCATGAAAGCACTGACACTGGAAACGGACCCCAACCGTGCCTCTATTCCTTTCGACAAGGACCGTTCAGGATTTGTGATGGGCGAAGGGGCCGGTGTGATGGTCCTGGAGTCTCTAGAAAGCGCATTAAAGAGAAACGCAACCATTTATGCGGAAGTGGTAGGCTTCGGTTCCACTTGCGATGCCGGACATATCACAGCCCCCCAAGAAGATGGAAAATGGGCTGCTTTAGCCATGACAAAGGCATTGGAAGATGCCGGTATTACACCGGACCAAGTGGACTATATCAACGCTCATGGCACGTCCACACCGCTAAACGACCACTATGAAACCACCGCTGTACGCGCGGCCTTCGGTGAACATGCAGACCGTCTAGCCATCAGCAGCACCAAGTCTATGATCGGTCACTTATTAGGAGCCGCCGGTGCCGTCGAAGGCATTGTTACCGCTCTTGCACTACACAAGGGCTATATACCGCCGACCATTAATTACCGCGAAAAAGACCCCAATTGCGATTTAGATATCGTACCAAATCAAGGTCGAGATTCCGATATACGGTATGCTTTAAGCAACTCCTTGGGTTTCGGTGGACACAACACCTCCGTCTGTTTTAAAAAGTGGAGTGATCGATGAAACTGAACAGCAATGAGATCCAAGAAATCATCCCCCATAGATACCCGTTTTTATTGGTGGATGCCATAGAAGACGGTGAAGCCGGTGTTTGGGCAAGGGGTAGGAAGAGTGTATCCGCCGGAGAGCCCGTATTTACAGGGCATTTCCCAGAATATCACGTTATGCCCGGTGTCTTGATTATAGAAGCCTTAGCTCAGGTCGGAGCCATCGCAATTTTGAGCTTAGATGAATTTAGTGGTAAAATGGCATTATTTGGTGGCATCAAAAATGCAAAATTCAGAAAACAAGTACGTCCCGGGGATGTCCTCACTCTGAACTGTGAAATTATAAAAAGGCGAGGACGCATCGGTATTGGAAAAGGGATTGCAAAAGTTGGTGACGAAGTTGCGTGCGAAGCGGAGTTAACCTTTGTTATACAATAAAATAAGATTGAGATGTATGCATCTATCCGACTCAATAGATGGTGAGAACATGAGAGGAGATAATAGTCATAGATGGTAGAAAAGTTATTCAATGAAGTCTACGATAAATTCAAATTAAGTTTTTATCGGCGCATGTTTCAAGGCTTGGAAGAAGGAGAAACGGCCTTGACTGCCATCGAAACATTTTGTGTTGAGGTGATTGCAGCCTTAAATCGGCCAACCATTAAAGAAGTAACAGAATTTTTGGATATATCACAGCCGAATACCGCATATAAGGTATCCAGTTTAACCCGTAAAGGGTACATTAAAAAAGTGCCATCAACGGAAGACAAACGAGAACGTTTTTTAGAGCTGACAGAAAAGTACGACAAGTACGACGAATTGAAAAAACTTTACGTTCACATCGTCATGGATAGGCTTAAAGAACGTTTACCAAAGGAAGACATCGATACCTTAGCAAGAATTTTAGAATTAATGTCTACGGAGTTGATGCCTGAAGTCACTGAACTGATAGAAAAGTCAAAGAGCAAGCGCAATAAAAGTTGAGTGAAGATGTTAAAGGATGATGATCTATCAAAAACTTAATCCGATTTACAAGCAAATATGAAATTAATAGGTCATCAATGGACATCATGACAAGGTCGCTTAAATTGACGAGCAATTGTCTTTTAATGATGGACGTAATATGAAATTCAACAGAATCCTAAGCAGGTGAAAACCTGCTTAGGATAACGCATGGAGAAGATATTGTGCATCTATACGTAAATGGACTGCTTAGAATGCCAGAAGCTGTGACATGTGGGGTGGTCAAGTACTTTGTTTAAACGTCCAGCTATTTGATTCTATACAAATAAATTGAGATTAAAAAAGCCGGGTGTAATGCCCGGCTTTAAAAATTGTATCAACCTTCCATGGTTTTACTAAAATGTACGACAACCAAGCATATTTTAACCGATTTTCACCGTTTTAGTGAAATCCTAATGCCGATAAAAAACAACGGAAACCCTGATAAACACAGGATTTCCGTATGATTGCGCTGGAGCTGATGAGCGGACTCGAACCGCTGACCTGCTGATTACGAATCAGCTGCTCTACCACCTGAGCCACATCAGCATTATAAAAAATATCCTACACCAAGCTTGTGTTTTTGTCAAACATTTTAAAGAATCCAAACGCGATTGTTTATGAAATATAAAGGACTGCAACATTTTTAAGCGAGGCGTTTTACATTGACGAAAGCAGGTGAGTTTTTAGATTAATTGTACATTTTCTTACATCTATGCTATTATTGAAACGAATTAAATATTGGGGAGCTATGGCTGAGAATGGAATGAAATCCTAAACCCTTTAACCTGATGTGGATAATGCCACCGTAGGGAAAACACGTTTACGACACATTCAGCTGGAATGTGTTTTTTTGTTCTCTTATGCCCCCTTATTGGAGGTAATATGAAAAACTATTCAACTCAAATGGATGCGGCAAAAAAAGGTATCATAACACAGGAAATGATGCATGTAGCAAAAGACGAAAATATTACGGTGGAAAGACTCATGGCTTTAATGTCAGAGGGTCAACTCGTCATACCGACTAATAAAAATCACACATCCTTAACACCCTATGGCTTGGGCAATGCCTTGCGTACAAAAATCAATGTCAATTTAGGTACTTCGAAGGACTGTCTCAATATCGAGGAAGAATTTAAAAAGTTTCAAACGGCGATTGATTTGGGCGCCGAAGCTATAATGGATTTAAGTTCCTACGGGGATACCAAGCGTTTTAGAAGAGAACTCATAGCAAGAAGTACCGCCATGATCGGCACAGTACCGATTTACGACGGTCTGGTTTACTATAATAAACCCTTAAATGAAATTACTGAAGAAGAGTGGCTAGACGTCGTTGAGATGCACGCGGAAGATGGGGTGGATTTTATAACACTTCATTGTGGTCTAAACCGTGAAATCGCAGAAAAAATTAAAAATACCAACCGATTGATGCCCATGGTCTCCAGAGGCGGCGCTTTAATTTTTTCGTGGATGGAAATGACAGGTCGGGAAAATCCCTTTTACGAACATTTCGATCAAGTATTAGAAATATGCAGAGAATACGATGTGACCATCTCTTTGGGGGATGCATGCAGACCCGGTTGCTTGGCCGATGCAGGAGATATAGCCCAAATTGCGGAGTTGGTGACCATTGGCGAGTTGACCAAGCGCGCATGGAAAAAAGATGTACAAGTGATTGTAGAAGGCCCCGGACACGTTCCACTGAATCAAATCGAAGCCAACATGACCATACAACAAAGCATTTGTTCCGGTGCACCTTTTTATGTTTTAGGACCCTTGGTTACCGATGTGGCTCCCGGTTATGACCATATTACTTCTGCTATTGGAGGTGCCATCGCAGCCAGTCAGGGTGCCAGCTTTTTATGCTACGTTACCCCGGCTGAACATTTACGTTTGCCCAATACCGATGACGTTAAAGAGGGAATCATTGCCTGTAAAATAGCTGCCCATGCAGCGGATGTCGCCAAAGGGTTGTCCGGCGCTGCGCTTTGGGATTATAAAATGTCTGTCGCTAGAAAGAATTTGGACTGGGACACGATGTTTGAATTAGCCATCGATCCGGAAAAAGCAAAACGTTATCGCAAAGATTCCCATCCCGAAAATCCCGATACTTGTACCATGTGCGGTAAGATGTGTTCCATTCGCAATATGAAAAAAGCGATGGCAGGTGACCATGTAGATATCATGGACTAATGTTTTTTTGTAGATTATTTAAGACAGAGTCTTGGTACATCTTTTATAATAAAACAAAGAGAGGTAACAAAGATGAAAAAAGTTTTATTGTACGCTATGCGTGGAGAGCAAATGTGTTTTATGCACGTTTTAATGAACGCTATGGATTTGCATCAAGCAGGTCATGAAGTTAAAGTAATTTTTGAGGGCGCATCTGTTAAATTACCACCTGTTTTTGAAGAAGAAAAGACACCTTTATATCTTAAAGCCAAGGAAAAAGGTTTGATTGCCGGTATTTGCAAAGCATGCTCTAAAGTGTTAGATGTTTATGAAGCCAATGTCGCAACAGGTTTGCCGTTATTGGATGACATGAATGGACATGCAGGTGTTAAGTTATATATAGATGATGATTTCCAAATATTAGTCTTTTAATCGACCGGAAACGCTAATATTTTATTGGAGTGTACGAAATATTACTATTTGCCAAATAAATCTCATGTTATAATTAATATGTAAATGATGGTTTTAGAATTTGCTAATAGAATGGAAAAAGAGGTAGAAATGGACATAATTCAGAACCTAACCGAGGAAGTTAAGGCTAAACAGCCTTCCGTTGTATTGCCTGAAGCAACGGACAAACGCGTTTTGTCAGCAGCAAGCAGGCTTCACAACGACGGCGTTTTAAAGCCTATATTAATCGGTAAGGTCGACGAAATTAACGGCTTAGCAAAAAAATGGCAACTAAAAATTGATGGCATACGCATTGAAGATCCCACAAGAATAGATTATTTTGACGAACTCTTACAATCTTTTGTTAAGAGAAGAAGAGGCAAAATATTGGCAACCGATGCGTGGGAATTGCTCAATAGACAAGTTAATTATTTTGGTACGATGTTGGTTTATACCGGAAGAGCAGACGCGATGGTTTCCGGTGCCGTTCATTCCACGGCCGATACAGTTCGTCCAGCTTTACAAATCGTTAAAACAAAACCGGCTTATAAAAAAGTGTCCGGGGTGTTCCTATTAATAAGAGGGGACGAAATATATATGACCTGCGACGGAGCTGTTAATATCGATCCTACAAAAGAAGATTTAGCAGAACAAGCGGTGCAATGCCATGAAACGGCAACCAAATTAGGGATTGAACCCCGTATCGCTATGCTCTCTTTTTCAACTCGAGGCTCTGCAAAACACGAAGAAGTCACAAAAGTAGCAGGGGCAACAGCTTTAGCTAGAGAACTCAATCCCGATATGCTCATAGACGGTGAAGTTCAATTTGATACAGCCGTAGCTAGGGAAGTTCAAGAGTTAAAAGCACCCGACTCTCCATTAAAGGGAAATGCCAATGTTTTTATTTTCCCCAATATTGCTGCGGGCAACATCGGGTATAAAATCGCACAACGACTCGGAGGCTTTAAGGCGATCGGACCGGTTTTACAAGGTTTAAATGCACCGATTAACGACTTATCCAGAGGTTGTGTTGAAGACGAAATTTGTCAATTGTGCATCGTATCTGCAGCATTAGCAGATTAAAATATAAAAGGCTGCTGCCCCTTCGGGTAGTAGCCTTTTTTTAGTATTAAGCCAAAATATTCCAAAGCCCAATATAATAGTATCAAAAAAACTATAGAAAGGAGCCCCTTATGAAAGATTATTTATTGGCGGGGGCCATAATGCCTCATCCACCGATTATTGTACCGGAGATCGGTGGAAGGGATGCCCTAAAAGCTGAAAAAACCACAGAAGGCATTGACAAATTATCTCAACAACTCTCTGATAAACAACCGGAAACGGTTATCGTCATTACACCCCATGGCAACATGTTCAGAGATGCCATCAGCATACAAGGGTTGCCGATTTTAACGGGACATTTTGGAAATTACGGACACCGGGAAGTCACCTTGACGAAAGAGAACGATTGTGAATTGGCAGATATGATTTCCAAAATGGCAAACAAAAAACGAATTTCAACAGTGTATTTGGATGAAGAAACGACAGAACAGTATCATCTCAATCCCGGATTGGACCAAGGAGTCATGGTGCCCCTTTATTTTTTATCTCAATATTTAAAAGACTATCGCTTAATAGTCATTACTTACGGGTTATTGTCCCGAGAAAAGCTGATTGCCTTTGGAGAGATTATGAAGTTGGCGATTAATGCTTTGAAAAGACCTTCGATTATCATTGCATCGGGAGATTTATCCCATAGACTTAAAAATGAAGGCCCCTACGACTTTCATCCGGCAGGGCCGGCTTTTGACCAGAGTATTGTGGAATTGGTAGAAGAAAACCGCCTAGAGGGTATTCGCGATTTGCCAGAAACCTTAACAGAAAATGCAGGGGAATGCGGCTTAAGATCAATTTTAATTTTAGTAGGTGCTTTAAATCAGGGTCATTATGATTCTAACCTCATTTCTTACGAAGGTCCCTTCGGTGTCGGCTATCTGAACGCTTTTATTGACTTAAAGGAATGAGAAGAGGGGGGATGAGAATGAAAACAGATATACACATTGCATTGGCAAGGGAAAGTTTAGTTTATTATCTACAAAACAAAAAGCCTCTGCCCATGCCCGATGAGCATCCATTGCTGCAATTAAAGGCAGCCTGTTTTGTTACACTTTATCAAAATGGTCAGCTGAGAGGGTGTATCGGCACATTGGAGCCCACTAAAAATTCTCTATGGGAAGAGATCAGAGACAATGCCATATCCTCAGGTTTGCGCGACCCACGTTTTAACAGCGTTACAGAAGCAGAACTTGATTCATTGGTTTATTCGGTCGATGTTCTTGGAGAATCCGAAGTTGTCACGGCTATCGATTCATTAGATCCACAACAATACGGTGTCATTGTCCGCAAGGGTTACCGCACCGGTGTTCTTTTACCGAGGTTGGAAGGTGTGACTACCGTTGAAGAACAATTAGCCATTGCATTACAAAAAGCAGGTATTGGTTTTGAAGAAACGTATGAAATCAGCCGTTTTAAAGTAGAGCGACATGAAGAAACATAATTTAAGGGATAGGGCATTGTTTTATGAAAAGGAGAATGGCGACAAAGTTCGCTGTACCTTATGCCCAAGGTATTGCCTGATCTCCCTTGGTCAAAAAGGATTTTGCAAGACACGATACAACCGTGAGGGAGAGCTCGTTCTTCTCAATCGAGATCGCTATTGTGGTTTGCATTACGATCCCATCGAAAAAAAACCGCTCTATCACTTATCGCCTAAGAGCAAGATCTTTTCAATCGGCAGCTTTGGCTGTAATTTTACTTGTGATTTTTGTCAAAACCACCAAATTGTCTCCAATCCGGAATACTCGGGCACCTTTACAGAAGATTTCATCTTAGAAAAAGCCACCTCGGAAAGCTCCATCGGCTTAGCTTACACCTATAACGAACCGACGGTTTGGTATGAAGGGATGTATTCTCTTGCTGTGAAACTCAAGAAAATGGATCAGCGCTATAAAAATGTCGTTGTCACCAATGGCTACATCAACGAGAAACCACTGGTCGATCTCTTACCATATGTCGATGGTATGAACATCGATTTAAAAAGTATCCGGGAGGATTTTTACAAAAAATATTGTGGTGGTCGTTTAGAACCGGTCTTAAAGACAATTGCTTTGGCAGCTCAGAAAACTCATGTAGAGATTACGACTTTGTTGATTGAGCCACTGAATACAACGCCTGATGAAATTCAAAAAATAGCGACAACCATCGCCGAAATAGATGACAATATTCCTTTACATTTATCGCGCTATTTTCCTACACATCGCATGCAATTGTCACCTACCGCAATTAATACCATCATTCAAGCCAAAGACATTGCAAAACGATATTTGAAACGGGTTTATATCGGCAATGTTCCGGGCTTATCTTGATACCGGTTAGTACAATTTTTGAATATAAAATGAGCCATGCCAAGACAACGTTGAATTGTCGAAATGCATGGCTCATTTGAATTATTTTTTTAAATTTTCGATAAAAGCTTTGAGTCGGTTTAAACCTTGTTCGATGTCCTCCATGCTGGCTGCATAACTCATGCGAACAAAGTCGTCCTCTCCAAAACTTATTCCCGGGACAAAAGCTACTTTTTGTTGTTCCAAAATTTCGCTACAAAAACTCATGGACAAGTCTTCGGATAGATAAGACCTTAAGGATGAGATGTCGATAAAAACGTAAAAAGCGCCTTTAGGTGGGACAATGTCCAAACCTTTCCAATCTTGGAAAAAACGAACGATGAAGTCACGTCTTTTCTTATAAATGGCTACCATTTCTTCTATGTCGTTTTCACAATCCTTTAAAGCAGTGATAGAAGCAGCTTGGGTAATGGTACAGGAATGTCCCGTTAAATGGGATTGGATGCCGGCCATGGCCTTAGCCAATTTTTGAGAAGTCGCTGTGTAGCCCATGCGCCAACCGGTCATAGAAACCGATTTGCTTAAGCCGTTGATCAGAATGGTGTGATCATACACCTTTTGGCTGATAGAGGGAATCGAACAAAAAGGTTCATCAAAAACAATGCGTTCGTAGATTTCATCAGCTAAAATAATGATGCCTCGATCTGCCAAATAGGTACAAATCTCAGACAACTCATCTTGAGAGTAAACATTACCGGTAGGATTGGAAGGATTGTTGATCAGTACCACTTTTGTTTTAGCGGTGATGTGTTTTTTCAAATCTTCTAAGGTTAAGATAAAGCCGGTAGCTTTATCGGTTTTTACAACTTTTGTAACACCGCCGCACAGAGCAATGATTTCCGGATAACTAACCCAATAGGGTGTGGGTAGGATGACCTCGTCTCCCGGATCTAAGGTTGCGATTAAAGCATTGGTAATCGCTTGCTTGGCACCATTGGTAACCACAATTTGGTCTGCAGTATAATGAACACCGTTCTCATCCTTTAGTTTTTCAGCTATGGCTTGCCTTAATACGGCATTTCCTGCTGCAGCATCGTACTTCGTTATATTGTCTTCAATGGCTTTACAGCCCGCTTTTTTTATTGCTTCCGGTGTTGTAAAATCCGGTTCACCAATACTCAAATTGATGATGTCTTCACCTTGACTTTTAAGCTCTTTTACCCGGCTAGAGATGCTCATGGTAATCGATGGTGTAATGCTCTTTGCTTTGATTGATAGCATAACGCCCTCCATTTATTTTAAGAAATTGTTTCGATTATACTATTGATTTTTGTAAATGACAATGCAAAAGACATTATAAGACTGTTTTTTTATGGATTTTTCTGATAGGACAAGAGTCGTTTGATGAGAATTATTTAAAGATTCTTGTACAAAACAACTTTTTTCGTTTATAATCTATACGTAAAATCAATTGATAGGATTGGAAGTATATCTTTCTGTCCTGATTTTTTGTAAAAAATGGCAGTGACAGGAGGTCTCTATGCGTTTTTATTTGGCTTTATGGTTTGCAAAAATCTTAAATTTTCTGATTCAATTAATCGACAAAAATAAGGGTTCTAATTTTTCCGGAGCGAAAGCACTTAAAATTGATCCTCAAATGGTTTCTCACTTTAAAGGAATCGATTACGCTAAGATATTATTTATCACCGGGACCAACGGTAAGTCCTCGACAACGCATCTCATTAACCATCTCTTGGCTCCATATCCTCTTAAAATCATCACCAATTTGGAAGGTGCCAATTTATTGCCCGGTATTGCCACCTCCTTGAGCAAAGCAGCGAATTGGCGTGGGTATTTAGATTACGACTATATGGTTTTCGAAACCGACGAAAGGTATTTGCCCTTAATTTATGAACAACTGCCTGCAGAACACTTGCTCATAACCAATTTACAAAAGGACCAGGTACAACGTAACGGAGATCCGGACTTTATCGTAAGAAAAATTAATCAAATTATGAATCCGAAACTCAATCTTTATTTAAATAATGAAGATCCAAGAAGTAAAGCCTTTGAAGATCAAGGCGCATCTACATTTTATTATTCGGTGGCAAAACATGAAGAAACTTTTCGGAAACCCGATTCCTTTCCCAGTTTAAGTTGTCCCAGATGTGCACATGGTATCCGATACACTTATTTTAATGTAGACAATATTGGCGATTTTCATTGTGATCATTGCGGTTTTTCCAGCCAAGAAAATCCGGATGCGCGCATAACAGATGTCAACTTTAAAGACAAAACTTTTAAAAAAGACGGTATTCGCTTTCCAATGCCTTACGATCTGCCTTATATGCTCTACAATTACGCCGGTGCATTGCTGATCATGGACAAACTCTTTCACAAAGAAATCGACGCATGTGTTCCTGTATTTGATGATTTTAAAAATATTGCCGGTCGTTTTGAAAAGATACCCTATGGTCGAAAAACCATTAAATACATGAGAATCAAACAAGAAAATCCGGATACTCTGCAGAATACACTCAACGTTATTGCTCAAGATCCTGAGCCGAAAGCAGTGTGTATCGGTTTATATCCTGTAGAAGATATAGTACCCTATTATACCAATACCTTTTATACCTTTGATTGCGATTTTGGTCCTATGGCTGCAGCAAACGTTGAACAGTTCTTATGCTTTTCTCCGGTAGTCGCTTATGATACTGCCAATCGACTGATTTATGAAGGTGTTTCAGAAGAAAAGCTTTATATTCAACCCAATGGAGACTTTGACGAAATGTTACATCATATCTCTGAAATGACGACGGATAATATCTATTTAATAACTTGTTTGGCATCCTACGATGAGTTGAATACACAAATCCAGGAGAAATTGCAATGAAAACTTTACGCTTAGCTTGGTTGTTTCCGGATAATTTCAACTTGCATGGGGAAAGGGGCAATATTTTAGCTTTACACAGACTATGTGGTATGAGGAATATTGATCTTCAAATTGATGAAATTCATCTCGACTCACCCTTTCAACCCGATGTTTATGATATGATCGTTATGTTATCCGGTGAGATTTCGTTATTTCCAAGGATACTTGAGGCTTTAACCCCCCATCAGATTTCTTTAAAGAACTATCTCAAAGATGGGAAACCTATGCTTGTAACAGGCACTTCTGTTGCTTTATGGGGTAAGCGTATTCTTCGCGAAGATAAGGAAATCATTGAAGGTTTGGGGCTTCTTCCTTTGGAAGTGAAAGAAAATGTTGCCGTTTATGGAGACGATTTAATCTATCAAGCACAATACAACGGCCGATCCTTTGAAATCATCGGGAATCAAATACAGATGGCGGATTTCAACTATGAGGACAATGATCATCCTTTTGGAATTCTAACTTATGGATACGGAAACAATGGGGCTGATTGTTACGAAGGTTATGGCATCCATCAAGGGATTTTCACCAATACTTTGGGCCCGTTGTTCATTTTAAACCCATGGCTTTGCAATGAATTTATCAATGTGGCATTGTCCAATAAAAATGAAGAGACCACTGAGAATTTGACCTTCAACATAGAACAGAAATCCTTCGAAGAAAAAAAGAAATACATCATGGGCAAAAAAACGAACTTACGCCCTTGCAGGGGAGCGAAACAATGAGAAAATTATTTGGTACAGACGGTGTCAGAGGTTTGTACGGTTGCGAACTGACAGATGATTTGGCATTTTTATTAGGAAAATATGGCACGATGGTTTTAGCAAAAGAAAAGGACCATCCTAAAATACTCATCGGAAGAGATACGAGAGCCTCGGGAGAGGCTCTGGAAGAAGCTTTAATTGCGGGCATCCAGGCCTCGGGTGGCCAAGCTGTCAGTTTAGGTGTTGTGCCGACACCGGCGGTGGCCCTTCTAACCAAAAGTTTAGATGCCCATGCAGGGATTGTAATATCCGCTTCTCACAACACTTCTGAATACAATGGCATCAAATTCTTTAACCACTATGGGTTTAAATTACCCGACGAGACAGAAAAAGAAATCGAAACATTGATCTTCAATGACCTAGATCAGAATAGAATTTCTTTCAAAAAAACATCCCCTCAATTGTTGGAAAATGCGCCATCCCTTTATACGGATACACTGCTGGCCCATATTGAACCCGATCTAGAAGGGCAAAGGATTGTTTTAGACTGTGCCAACGGCGCATTGTATGATATTGCGCCCAAGGTGTTTGAATCGTTAGGGGCTTCGGTTTTAACATTAGGCTGTCAACCGGACGGTAAAAATATTAACGAACAATGCGGCTCCACACATATGCAAAGGTTAAAAAAACACGTCGTCGACCATGAGGCTGATTTTGGTTTCGCCTTCGATGGTGATGCCGATCGCTGCCTTGCCGTCGACAACAAAGGGCGTTTGGTGGATGGAGATAAGATTTTATACCTATTGGGAAAATCACTTAAAAAAGAGAACAAACTTGGCAAGGATACCCTTGTCATCACGGTGATGTCTAATCTAGGACTACACAAAGCGGCAAATCATGAGGAAATTAACTTGGAAATAACCCAAGTAGGAGACCGGTACGTTCTAGAAAACATGCTGGAAAACGGTTGTAATTTGGGAGGTGAACAGTCAGGGCATATCATTTATCTCGATTACAACACCACGGGCGACGGGTTGATGACGAGTTTATTGCTTTCAAAACTAATTGTCGATAGTCAAAAACCCTTATCCGAACTTTCAGCTGAAATGGAAGTGTTTCCTCAAGTCTTAAAGAATGCTCGGGTTCGCAACGATAAAAAATATCATTATATGGATCATCCTGAAATCTGCAAAAAAATCGAAGAGATTGAATCTCAATTTCATGAAAACGGAAGGGTTTTAATACGACCATCAGGNNATGATAGAGGGTGAAGATCAAAAGGAATTAGATCATATTGCTACATCTTTAGCTTCTTTTATCGAAGAGAGATTGAATGTTTAGAAAGTCGGCTTAAAAACTCTAGCGGAACAATTATTCTATGAGAACAGATGACTAAGCGTCAGTAAGAATTGTTCTAAACGTCCATTAAAGGGGTCGTAAAAAAATATAAAACAAGATAAAAAGAGGCCGGTACAAATGTACCGGCCTCTTTTGTGGTCGATTTTGATCAATTTTTTTTATAAGAGACTCTTACTATAGTTACTGACGATCATTACAAAACGCTTTGAAAGGCGACCGCTTTTCCCAAAATTTTTACAATACGACCGTTTTCTTTTAAATCTATAACGATTGGTGCATAGGCGGGATTTTCCGCCATTAAAAATATAAAACCTTTATTGTTTTTGTTTACTCTTTTTAAGGTTGCTTCATCTTCTATTAAAACAGCTGCGATTTCGCCATTTTCTACATCCGCTTGCTTTTTTATAAATACGATATCACCATCATAAATACGAGCTCCTACCATGGAGTCGCCTTTACACCGAATACAGAAATCTGCATTGATATTTTCGGTAGTTTCGACCCATTCGCCGTGATGTTCATCGGCTAAAATGGGCTCTCCGCAGGCAATATCTCCTAAAAGAGGTAATTGCTTGGTAACGAGAGGAATTAAATCGCGAATAGATACCTCTACTTCTTTTTGTACTTCCCAGTTATAAAGCTGTTGTGGGGTCGTATGGTAGATGTCAGCTAGTTTTTCAACATTTTCTGATGGGATATTTTTTATATTTCCCGATTCGTATCGTTGGATGGTTTGTCTGCTGACACCAACAAGGTCGGCAACCTCTTGGAGCGTCATACCACTTTCTTGTCGCTTATCTTTTAATCTTTTATGAATAGTCATTTTAATCACCTAAATACAGTTTAACATATTTCTCTTATTATGCAACAATTATATTGGGCGAATTCAGATAAATCACTTGACACGTGACAAAATACATAGTACACTGATGTTGCATAATACGTAACAACAATCAGCAACTGCAGTAAATGCACTCGATATGCAACAACAAGAAGATTCAAAATAATGAGTAAGGAGAAGAATATGTTACTTTTTAATCGCTTAACGAAGGTAGTTGGCAATTTAGGATTTATATTTTTTTTAATTTTAGCATGCTCCGGTTTTGAAGATATAAAAACAGGATTTTTATGGTTGACCGGTTTGGGTGTATTCATCCTATTCTTTTACTTAGGGGAAGAATTCCAAATTACAAGGCGAGACAATTCTCGGCAATACAAACATTAAAGTGCTTTCTAGACATCTAAATATATGAAAGAGAACCGGATTTTGGAAATACCATCAAGTCATTGATGATCATTCCTGAATCCGGTTCTTTTTCGAGCTCGTACGGTTTATTGCTTTATCAATATTGGTGAACGATAGTAGTCTTCATTGTAAACAAATCGAGGATTAAAATACAAATGATAGAGATTGCTTGCCAAAATATCTTTTTCCAGTAGTTTGTATTGGTTTTCTGTTAAAATATTTTTTGCTTTTTTAAGTTGGGTTAATCTGGGAATCGTCGAAATGTTTTTAATACGATTCAGAATCTCTGTGCCTTTTTTATTAAAGCCTAAAACACGCAGGTAGGGTTGCACTTCACCGGAATAGGCGGTATTAAATAAATTTACAGACATACCCAGCATAAAATTAGTCAATATCCTGCGTATACGACTTTCCGGCATTCGCTTAGAAGCAACGTGTTTAGAAATATCCTCTAAAGTTTGATGATGATGCAAGCTTTTTAAAATGCGATTTTCAATGCCTTCCGACACATAGGGAAAGTGGCGTAATTCTACAGCCGATGTTTGAAGTAAGCGAGTCGTCAATGCCAAATCAAATTTAGCGATTCCCGATGCGGCATTTTCGATGGCGTTTTCTAGATGACTCAGGGGGTAGGGAAGATAGGGCTGCACATCGAGGCCATCTAATAGTCCTTTTCGTATTTGCGTTGCCGAGGCGTAGTTGGAAGGTGGTGGCCATTGGTTGGCATCGTAGGTTTCTCCCTTTCGTTGAACACCTAGGGGTTTGATCAGCGAGTTCGTTCTTATCATGGATTTTAAATATTCAACAGCTAAAATGTTATTGGGTCGAGAGAGTATCTCTCCAATAGTGACGGTGTACAGTTTTGAAACTGCGTATTGTCTTGCTGCTGCAAAACTGTAGCCTTCTTTTAAACGTGACTGCAATAAAGTTTTAAAGGAATCGCTTTCATCGACCATCCGATACGCCACCTCATACAATTTTTCTATCGTTCTTTCTTCGCAACCGAAGGACAAGAAATCCACGGCATGCGTCGCATTGAGAATATCTAACGCACCTCTTGCAAAAAACTCTGCACTTTGGTTTGCAGCGTAAAAAGGCAATTCACATACCAAATCGACACCATTTAATAAAGCGATCTTCGTGCGAGTCCATTTGTCTGCAATGGCAGGTGTACCACGCTGAACAAAGTCACCGCTCATCAATACCATGGTGTGGGTACAGGAACTTTTTTCTTTGGATTGAATTAAATGAAACAGATGCCCCTTATGAAAGGGGTTGTATTCCGCAATGGTGGCCATGATTTTCATTATTATACCGTCCTGTCATGATATGGTTAGTATACACTTTTTTTGTAAACATTACTGGTCTTTATCAGTATTTTATATATAATACTTAAATGGTTCAAAAAACATTGGAACACATGCATTATTTAGCTTCTTTCTGCTATGTTTTTATCTTTTGTTTTTCAATAACGAAAAATATCCTGAAAAATTAGATAAAAACTTGAGAATCACTGGTTTATTGTTACATTGGTTGTTATAATAATTGGGTAGTAGATAACGACAAAAACATTTAAGGAGAATAGAATGAAGATTTTGGTAATTAATGCCGGTAGTTCTACCATCAAATATCAGATGATCAATATGACAGACGAGAGTGTGTTGGTAAAAGGATTAGCGGAAAGAATTGGCTCTAAGCAATCAAAAATCACACATAAGCCTACCGGAAAAATGCCTGTAGAATTTATCCAACCCTTACCGGACCATGAAGCAGCATTGGCAATTATTTTCAAAGCTTTGATAGATCCGGATTGCGGTGTTGTAAAACGTTACGAAGAAATTGATGGCATAGGACATAGAGTGGCCATGGGTGGCGATTATTTTAAAGAGTCTGTTCTGGTTAAAGAAACAGAAAGCTCTAAAATAGAAGAATATATTGAGTTGGCACCATTGCACAATCCTGTCAACTTGATGGGTATTCAAGCCTGCCAAAAGATTTTACCGGATTCGTTGAATGTTGCAGTATTTGACACTGCTTTTCACCAATCGATTCCTGCTGAAGCTCATATGTATGCTATTCCCTATGAACTTTATGAAAAACACGCGATTCGCAAGTACGGTTTTCACGGTACTTCTCATAAATTTGTTGCGTTATCTGCGGCAGATCTCATGGCTCAAAAAATCGAAGACCTCAATTTAATAACTTGTCATCTGGGCAATGGCGCCAGCCTTTGCGCAGTGAAGGGCGGCAAAAGTGTCGATACATCTATGGGATTAACCCCACTAGAAGGTGTACCCATGGGCACAAGAAGTGGAGATATCGATCCATCCATCTATCCCTTTTTATACAACAAAGGTTATAAAGTAGAAGAAATTAACAAGATTTTAAATTCGGAATCCGGTGTTTTAGGAGTATCCGGTGTTAGTGAAGACTTTAGAGATTTAGATGAAGCGGCCGATGAAGGCAATGAAAGAGCACAATTGGCACTGGATGTTTATCATTACCGTGTAGCCAAAACTATAGCATCCTATCTTGTTGCATTAGGTAAAATTGACGGCATCGTCTTTACCGCCGGTGTCGGAGAAAACTCTGGCTCGACGCGACAAGCAATATGCGATAAATTGGCCAGCTTGGGTATTCAATTGGATGAAGAATTAAATCAGACGAGGGGTAAGAGCCTCATCGTTTCTTCTCCGGAATCCAAAATTACCGTTATGGTCATTCCTACAAATGAAGAGATTATGATTGCACGAGATACCGTAGAGATCATTAAAAACTTGTAAAGAAAAAAGCTTGACAATTGCGATCTTTATTTATATAATTTAAATGCTCTTTTGGAGTTTAATATGTTAATAGACACTCAAATCATAACAACAGAAAAACCTTATACACTTTCATTAGATTTGAAAGCCTCCGATTTACAAGAGTATTTGGATAATACGGAGGGAATCATCAACGAGAAGGGTGTTCATGTCCAAGGTAAAATCATCAAAGAAGACAAAGATCGTTTTGTTTTGCGCTTTCGATTGACGGCAGATATGATCTATCCATGTTCACGCTGCTTGGAATCAACCAGCTACACCTGTCTTTATGACTACGAAGAAATTGTAAAAGTTGATGAAGAAAACCCTGTCATTGATATAATAGAATACATTGTCGATGTTTTGTATATCAATGAACCGATGAAAGTGTTGTGTGATGAGGATTGTAAAGGATTGTGTATGCATTGCGGCATCAACTTGAACGAAGAGAGTTGCCAATGTGATAAGCAAAATGCCATTGATCCGCGTTTTGAAAAATTGAAAGATCTATTAAACAATTAATCTAGAATTTGGAGGTGGGAGAAATGGCTGTACCTAAGAGAAAAACATCTAAGTCTCGCAGAGATAAAAGAAGAACACATTATAAACTTAATTTACCAGGAATGAGTACATGCCCGAGATGTGGCGAAACGAAATTGCCTCACCGAGTATGTAAAGCTTGCGGCACTTATAAAGATACCGAAGTATTGATTAATGAATAAACAGAGTTTCGACTCTGTTTTTTTGTATATAAGGAAAGAATTTTATAATATGAAATACTATATCGACGCAATGGGTGGCGATTATGCACCTTTAGAAATTATCAAGGGCACTGTTGATGCGGTCAATGAATATGGCATCTCCGTTACGCTCATAGGCCAAGAAAGTGTTTTGCGTCAACACTTAAGCCAATACGATTATGATCAAAACAAAATTGAAATTCTCCATGCCAACAGCACGATCACTATGGAAGACGATCCGATTTTAGCTATTCGCAATGAAACAGAATCTTCCATGGTCATCGGGTTACAGGCCGTTAAAAACAACCCGGGTTCCGTCTTGATTTCTGCCGGAAGTACGGGTGCTTTACTGACGGGGGGTACTTTGATTTTAGGTCGAATTAAAGGGATCAAAAGACCTGCGTTGGCTACAACCTTGCCAAAGAAGGATGGCATTACTTTGATGTTGGATTCCGGCGCCAATGCCGATTGCAAACCGGACTATTTAGAACAATTTGCACGAATCGGCAGTATTTACATGGAAAGTATCCACAATATTAAAGACCCAAAGGTAGGATTGATCAATATCGGTGTAGAGCCACAAAAAGGCAACGTTTTGATGAAAGAAGCTTTTTTAAAACTATCGGAATCACCGATCAACTTTATCGGCAATGTCGAAGCCAGGGATCTCTTGGTATCCAATGCCGATGTCTTGGTCACCGACGGATTTACCGGAAATGTTGTTTTAAAATTGATGGAAGGTATGTTGAAATTTTTAATGTCTGGCATCAAAAGTGCATTATTGGGATCCACAAAGGGAAAGCTCGGTGGCTTATTGATAAAGGATGAATTGAAAAGTTTTGCTAAAGACTTTAATCCGGATGAACACGGCGGTGCACCCCTTTTAGGTGTAAAGGGCGGTTTGATTAAAGCACATGGCAGTAGCAATGCTTTTGCTATTAAAAATGCAATACGTCAAAGCATCTTGTTTTCTGAAAACAAAGTTTTACATAAAATAGAAGAAAGTTTTAAATAAGGAGAAATCATGGAAAAATACGCACTGATCAAGAGAATTGTTTCGGAGCAATTGGACGTCCCGGAAGATGAATTAACAGAAGAAACGGATTTGGTAGAAGACCTACAAGCAGATTCATTGGATCTCTTGGAATTGGTGATGGCCTTTGAAGCAGAATATGGTCAAAAATTGCCCGATGAAGCTCTAAGAGAAATTAAAACCATTGGCGATATCATCAATGCGATTCCATAAGAGTTATTTTATGTGATCATGAAAAAAATAGAACAAAGAATCAATTATCGATTCAAAAACAAACATCTCCTACAGGAAGCTCTGACCCACAGCTCTTTTACAGGAAACGACATTGACAATGAACGGTTAGAGTTTCTAGGAGATGCCGTTTTAGAACTGGTTATCTCAGAATATTTGTATAGCCATTACCCTTTTAAAGAAGGCGTAATGACACGGCTAAGAGCCAACATCGTCTGCTCTGAATCCCTCACAATGGCGGCAAAAAATCTGGGACTTGGCGAATACCTCATTATGGGAAAAGGGGAACTTGTTACAGGCGGAAGGCGACGAAAATCCAACTTATCCAACGCCTTTGAAGCAGTAGTAGGAGCTGTATTTTTAGATTCGGACTATGAAAATACCAGAAGTGTGGTTCTCCACGCTTTGAAAAAAAATATTTCATTATCGTTAGACGGCAAATTAGTCAAAGACTACAAAACGGAATTACAAGAGTATATACAACAGTATGAAAAAAATATGCTTGAATATAGCCTTGTAAAATCGGAAGGTCCGGAACACGATAAAACATTTTATATCCAATTACAGCACAACAAAAAAATCGTTTCTGAGGGATCGGGTAAAAGCAAAAAAGAAGCGGAACAAAATGCCGCTAAGGTTTACCTGGCCCAATGCACAGAGCGGGACACTCAAAGTGCAAAAGGAAAAAAACATGTATCTAAAAGAATTAGAGATAAAGGGCTTTAAATCTTTTGCCGACTATACTAAGTTAACTTTTTCAACGGAAATTTCGGCAATTGTTGGCCCCAACGGGTCGGGAAAATCCAATATCATAGACGCCATTCGGTGGGTGTTAGGTGAGCAAAGCTCGAAATCCCTCAGAAGCAGAAGAATGAATGATGTCATCTTCAGCGGGGCTGACAACCGTTCGGCGATGGGTTTTTCCGAGGTGAATTTGCTACTAGGCAGAGATAAATCAGATAAAGGCGACCTTTTAATCACGCGACGACTTTTTAAAGACGGAGAGAGTGAATATAAAATTAATCAAAAAAAGGTAAAGCTGAAGGATATTCATAGTTTGTTTATGGATACCGGTGTTGGTAAAAACGGATATTCAATTATTAGCCAAGGTGGGATTGATAGCATTGTCAATGCCTCTCCTTCAGATTTAAGAGAAATCGTTGAAGAAGCAGTGGGAATTGTCACCTACAAATCAAAAAAAATCGAGGCTGAAAAGCGGTTGATCAAAGCGAATGATAATTTGGAAAGAATCAACGATATACGCATAGAAGTTGAAAGACAATATAAACCTCTTAAACGACAAGCTGAAAAAGCAAGAATGTACCTCGACCTTAGAGAAAAGCTAAAAACGGCAGATTTGTTTTATTACCATCAAGAAATTCAAAAAATCGACGAAGATGTTAGGACCGTTAAAAATGATCTAAAAGATATTGAGACGCAAGTCTATAACTACAAAATAGAATATGAAACGCAAGACAAAGAGTACTTGAATATAAAAGCTCAAATCAAAGAGTTGGAATCAAAAAGAGAACAACAGGGTGATGCACAAGAGGATTGTTTAAAAAGGTTAACGCAATCCCAAGACCAAATTTCTGTTTTAGAAAAAGAAAAAAACATTGAAGAAAACAACCTCGTTCATGGTGAAAAACTGTTAAGCCAACTGAGTGAAGAGAAAAACAATCTACTGCCTTTGTTAGAAAAAAATGCACAGGAAAAGGAAGAGAATCTCTTAAAGCGTTCCCAGTATTGTCATGAAGAGAAGACCCTCCAACGAGCCAGAGAAGAAAAACAAAGGCATTTGGACCAATTGCGACACAATCAATTGGATTTACAGCAAAAATTTAATAATGAACAACAAATTATACAAAATCTAGGGACCCAAGTCATCCAAAAACAAGAAGAACTCAAACATGTTTTGGATGATCTGACCCAAATAGACCAGGCCAACAACAATATTTTTGAAAAAATTGTAAGTCAAGCTGAAGCCTATAAGGCGTGGCATCAAAACTTCCGTCAAATTTATCAGGAACTTCAAAAAAATCGCCTTGAATTGACGAGCATTGTAAATCAAAGGCAGCATCGTGAAGAAGCACTGAAAAAACAAAATGATCGGATGTCTGCTCTGGAAAATCAAACGCAAGTCCTTCAATCAAAACTTCAATACTTAATCAGTTTGCAGGAGAATTATAAGGACTACTTTTTTGCTGTGCAAAAAATCATGTCCAGTCAAAAGGATGCCTCGTTAAAAAATGCGGTTTTATATGGCCCTCTAAGCGATTTGATCACAACGGAAATTCAATATTCTAAAGCGATCAATGCGGTGATGGGAGCACGGAGCAACCATATCGTTGTGGAGGACCTTCAGTCGACACGCGCTTGTATTGAGTTGTTGAAGGAGAAAAAATGGGGAAGGGTAACCTTTTTACCCCTCTCCAATATTCAAGCCTACGTCATCGATCATAGTATACTAAAAAAATGCCAAACATACCAAGGCTTTATTGGACTGGCAAAGGATTTAATTCAAGGAGATGCACTCTTTTTACCGGTTATTGAAATGGTCTTTGGACGCGCATTGATCGTCCATGGCTTTCAAAATGCCCAAAATCTTTTTAACGGCATCCATAAAAAACACATGGTCGTTACAACAGAAGGGGAAATTTTCTACCCTAACGGATCAATAGTCGGTGGAGAATCCAAAAGAAATATGGATACTCCTTTTATGAGACGCCAAGAAACCAAAGCCCTACAGAAAAAGAAGGCTGAGCTTAATAAAAAGAAGCAAAATCTAAAAGTAGAAATCGATGAAAGTCAAGAGCAATACACATGGTATGCTCAAAAAAGTGCACTTCAGGAGAAGGCAATTCAACATATACGGCAAAATCATTTAAAGATGGTCAAAGTGCTTCAAAACCTTTCCTATGAAGTTGAAACCAAGAGTGCACTTTATTTGGAGAATATAGACAAAGCTCAGGCTCTTTCAAAGGCTCAAATTTCTGAAAACAGAACTTTAGATCTTTTGAAAAATCAATTAAAAAGACATGAAAACGAAAGACCAAAGCCAGAAGCCATCGATCAAGAAATCGATCAAAAAACCAATGCAATTCAAGCAATAGAGAACAACTTGCAGGAAAAACAATTGGAAATTCTCAGAATAGACAAAGAATTGGCCATTACGACAGAACGTCTATCCCATCACGAAAATAGACTATCGCATATAGAGAACCAATGCGATATAGCTCGTAAAGAACTTAAACTTGCGCAAAACAAACAGGCGACTTGCATGGATGCTCTTCAAAAATTGAAGGAAAAGCATACTGAGCTCGAAGAGCTCAATCTTGGCTTAGCCGCATCTCAACGTCAGACGATAGAAAAAATAAATACACTAAAGGCTGCCAGCGAAAAGACCGAGACAGCTATTAAAGAGAAAAATCGAGCGATCTTAAATTTAACTGAAACGGAAAGTGCCCTGAAGTTGCAAGTCAACAATTTGGAAAACAAACTTCATAATATAGAAGAAGAGGCGTACAAAAACTATGGTTACAATCTGACCATGATTGAGGACCATCATCGCGAACACAAATCAGCACCGATGATCAGTAAAACCGAACAAGAAAAATTGAGAAGATCCATCGATAAATTAGGAAACATCAATGTCAACGCCATCGAAGAGTTTAAAGACTTAGATGAACGTTATCAATTTATTTCCACACAATACGATGACTTAACGGCGTCCAGAGAGTCTGTACTGGAAATTATCAATGAATTAAACACTTCTATAGAAGCGCAGTTTGCAGAGAAATTCGAAATTTTACAAACTATTTTTAAAAGGACCTTTAAAACATTATTTGAAGGTGGTTATGCTGAAATTAATTACGAAACGCCGGAGGATGTTTTGAATTCCGGTGTTCACATTATTGCAAGACCACCTGGAAAAAACCTGACCCACTTAAACCTATTGTCCGGAGGGGAGAAATCCATGCTGGCCATTTCGTTGCTCTTTTCTTTCATTGAGCTCAATCCCTCTCCCTTTTGTATCATAGACGAAATCGATGCTTCCTTGGACGACAATAATATCGATCGCTTTACAGATTATTTATTGCATTTCTCTCAGGAAACTCAGTTTTTACTGATCACACATAGGCGCAATACTGTAGAAGTTTGTAAAAAAATTTACGGAGTCAGCATGGCTCAAAATGGAATTTCCCAAGTCATTTCTTTAGATTTGGAAGAATATATGAAAAGCAGAGGAGAAGAAGATGGAATCGCTATATGAACGCATGAAAGATAAACTTTCAAAAACAACTGAAAGTTTTGTAAGCTCAGTCAACAACGCGTTGACTGCTAAAGAATACGATGAAGATTTTTTCGAAGAATTGGAAGAAACCTTGCTGCTGGCAGACTTCGGTATGGACACAACTCTGGAAATTGTCGAAACCTTACGCAAAAACCTTAAAGAAAAAAGCATCAAAAGAAAAGAAGAAGTTACCACCGAGCTCAGACAAATTATCAGCGACATGGTTAATTTACCGATTGTACCCTTACAAACTCCGGCCATCCTTTTGGTGGTGGGGGTTAACGGTGTAGGTAAGACAACATCTATTGCCAAATTGGCAAGTATCTACAAAAACCAAGATTTATCTGTAATGGTCGTAGCGGGGGATACTTTCCGAGCTGCGGCGAACGAACAATTGGACACTTGGTCGCAACGAATCGGTGTGGATATCGTTAAGAGTGCTCAAGGGGCAGATCCCTCCTCAGTACTCTTCGATGCCATTCAAGCTGCCAGAGCACGAAAAACAGATATTGTTATCTGCGATACCGCCGGACGTCTACACAACAAGGTCAATTTGATGAAAGAATTAGAAAAAATGAAACGGATCATCGACAGAGAGGGTGAAGGTTTTCATAAACACCATCTACTCGTATTAGATGCGACGACGGGGCAAAATGCCGTAAACCAAGCGAAAACCTTTAATGAAGCCATAGACATCAGCGGTATTATTATTACAAAGATGGATGGAACTGCGAAGGGTGGGGTGGTCGTCCCCATTTTAAATGAATTGTCTATTCCGATCGAATACATCGGTATTGGCGAAGGTGCCAACGACCTGATCGAATTCGAACCGAGTACATTTATTTCTTTACTCTTTGGTTAAAAATAGCTTGACAAAATAACAAACTATGATTAAAATAACTAGTGTGTCAAGTCGTTTAGCTTTACGAATGGGGCAAAAATGGACGATAAAGTAAAAGAAAGACTTTTGTATGACTTTTATGGAGATTTGTTGACGGAAAAGCAAAGAGAGATTTTAAATTATTATTATAACGAAGACTATGGCCTATCCGAAATAGGAGATTTGATCGATGTAACCCGTCAAGGTGTTTACGACTCTTACAAACGGTCTAAAAGCATTATGATGAACTACGAAAGCAAGTTGCATCTTTTGGACAGACATTTCGAAAATAAACAAGCCCTGATCCATGCCCTAGATTTATTGAAGAAAATAAAAGACAATTTGAGCTCAAGCTTTCATGCACAAAACGACTTGGAAGCATTGGAATCTATACTCATACGTATAGAAGAAAGTTACTAGGATTAAGATGATATTTGAAAGTTTAAATGAAAAATTTCAAGATATTTTCGCTGGATTAAGGCGCAAAGGCAAATTATCCGAGACAGACATCAAAGCCGTTAGTAGAGAAATCAGACTGGCTTTGTTGGAAGCCGATGTCAACTTTAAAGTTGTTAAACAATTTACCAAGGCCGTATCTGAACGCGCTCTGGGTGAAGATGTATTAAAATCTCTAACACCTGGGCAGCAATTCATAAAAATTGTTCACAATGAAATGGTCAGTTTACTCGGCGGTGAAATTGAAAAGATGGATGTGGACTCTTCCCAAACAAATATTTTTTTGATGGTGGGACTACAGGGAACGGGTAAAACCACAACGACCGGTAAAATTGCCAATTTATTGCGAAAAGAAAAAAAATTATCCCCATTGTTGGTCGCTTGCGATGTGTATAGACCGGCTGCAGTGGAACAACTCAAAATTTTGGGTAAAGAACTGGAAATACCTGTTTTTGAAATGGGTACAGAAGCAGACCCACGAGAAATTGCACAGAAAGCTTTGGACTTTGCCAAACAAAATCATCACGATTTGGTCATTGTGGATACAGCGGGACGTTTGCAAATTGATCAGAGCTTGATGACGGAATTAAATGATATCAAAGACTTGATACAACCAACGGAAGTGTTGTTGGTTGTAGATGGTATGACCGGTCAAGAATCCGTTAATGTCGCAAAGGAGTTCGATGATCTACTGGATATCACCGGTGTCGTTTTAACAAAATTAGACGGCGATACCCGTGGTGGTGCCGCTATGTCCATCGCTTACACGACAGGAAAGAGTATCCGTTTTATTGGAACCGGCGAAAAGCTATCGGATATCGAGTTATTTTACCCCGACCGCATGGCATCTCGGATTTTGGGTATGGGCGATGTACTGTCTCTCATCGACAGGGCTCAAAGTTCCATCGATGAAGAGAAAGCCAAGGCGTTGGAAGCTAAATTAAGAACCCAAGACTTTGATTTTAACGATTTTTTAGATCAATTGGAACAACTCAAGGAAATGGGATCTATGACGGAGCTTTTGGAGATGATGCCCGGCATCAACAAAAAAGCCTTAAAAGGTATGGATTTTTCAGAAGATTATCTCGTTAAAAGTGAAGCGATCATCCAATCCATGACCATGGAAGAAAGAGCAAAGCCCCATCTCATCAATGGTAGCCGTCGTAAAAGAATCGCAACAGGTAGCGGTACAACCGTTTCCGACATTAACCGATTGATGAAGAATTTTGAGCAATCCAAGAAAATGCTCAAGCAGATGACCAATACAACTAAGGCAAAAAAAGGCCGTTTTAAACTGCCTTTTATGTAATAAATAAAAAACACAATATTAGGAGGACTTTATGGCAGTAAAAATTAGAATGAAAAGAATGGGTAAAAAGAAGAATCCTTTTTATAGAATCGTTGTAGCAGATGAAAGAGCGCCAAGAAATGGTCGTTTCATTGAAGAGGTTGGTTATTACAACCCCTGCACAGATCCAATCGAGTTAAAATTAGAAGACGAAGCTATCAAGAAATGGTTGGGCAATGGTGCAAAACCTACCGATACGGTTAAAGCTCTTTTGAAAAAACAAAATATTCTTTAATAAGCAAAAGGTTTTTCCATGAAACAATTAGTAAATATCATAGCCAAAGCTTTAGTGGACAACCCGGACCAAGTCATCGTCACTGAAACCGATGAAGACAACAAAATCCAGTTGGAACTTAAAGTCGCAAGCTCTGACATGGGAAAGGTCATCGGACGACAAGGCAGAATAGCCAAAGCGATTCGAACGGTGCTTAAAGCTTCCGCTACCAAAGAGGATAAGCATGTCTCATTAGAGATAGTGGATTAATTTCATGGATTCGGGATAAATGTCGCGAATCCTTTTTTACTTTTTATGATTATGAACAAGAAAAAAATGACCATTGGACTCATTCAAGGGGTACACGGAGTTCGTGGAGAAGTAAAAGTCCAACCTTTGACCGATGACCCCAAACGTTTCTTTGACTTGAAAGAAGTTTTTGTCGAAGATAAGAACAAAAAAGAACATCTTTATACGATTGAAGGCGTTAGATTGCACAAAGGTTTGGTGCTGATAAAATTCGAAACGATCGACTCCAGAGATGAAAGCCAAGCTTTGAGGCAAGCTTTCATTAAAATTACTCGCGAAGAAGCGGTTGATCTAGAGGAAGATGAGTTTTTCATAGCAGATCTGATCGGAATAAAGGTATGTGATTCCAGTCAAAAGACCATAGGAACCGTTGTGGATGTCATTCAGACTACCGGAACCGTTAACAACATAGAAATACGCTTAGAGAATGGTAAAATTATTTTTGTTCCCTTTCGAGACGTGTATTTTAAAGAAATTGATGTCGCCAATCAAATGATACTTTCGGAAATACCCGAGGAATTCTACGCATTATGAAATTTTATTTTTTAACTCTTTTTCCCGAGATGATCCATGCCTATTTTAAGGAAAGTTTGATGGAAAAAGGCTTAAAAGAAGGCATTATCGACTATGAAGTTTTGAACATTCGAGATTTCTCTCAGGATAAACATAAACGGGTGGACGATTACCCCTTCGGTGGGGGAGCCGGTATGGTCATGACACCCCAACCCATTATCGATGCACTCAAAAGTATCCCTGAAAGAGAAAAATATCCGGTTATCTATCTTTCATCCGGAGGCAGCACCTACAAACAAAAAACAAGTTCTGATCTTTCAGCTTATCCCGGACTCATCTTAATTTGTGGTCGCTATGAAGGTATCGATCAACGTATTATAGACGCTTATGTGGACTATGAACTAAGTGTAGGAGACTATATTTTAACTGGTGGAGAATTGGCTGCTCTCATTATTTGTGACAGTGTTTGCAGACATTTGAAAGGCTATTTAGGAAATCCGGAGAGTTTAGAGGATGAATCCTTCAACGAAAACCTTTTGGAATACCCTCAATATACGAGACCAAGAGAATTTGAAGGAATGCAGGTACCGGAAATATTGTTGTCCGGCAATCATGGACAAATTAAAGAATGGCGATTGAAACAATCCATCGAAAAAACTGTTCAAATACGTCCGGATTTATACAAAAAGTACTTGTCTAAAAACAAACATTAAGGTATACTATTTAGGTATGCTGTTGTTCCTCTATCCGATTATGAGATATGAACAGGCAATTACTGTAAAGGAGGTTACGATCATGAATATAGAAATCATTAGAAAAATCGACCAAGACAACATGAAAACCGAAAAACCAAAATTCGATGTAGGTGATACCGTTAGAGTTCACTTCAAAGTTGTCGAAGGCAAGAGAGAAAGAATCCAGATTTTTGAAGGTGTGGTGCTAAAGAAACAAAATGGCGGCATCAGTGAAACCTTTACAGTCAGGAAAATATCTTATGGTATCGGTGTTGAAAGAACTTTTCCGATTCATTCACCAAAAATTGAAAAGGTCGAAGTGGTTAGACGTGGTAAAGTCAGACGCGCTCGCTTACATTATATCCGCGACCGGATCGGTAAAGCAACGAAAGTTAAAGAAAGACGTTAAGTTAAGAGCCTTTTCAGGCTCTTTCTTTGTATTGAACTTAAAAGTACAGAAAGAAAACAACGATGGAAGGTAAAAATACTATCAATAAAAAATCTGAAGTAAAAGAATGGGTACAATCTATCAGCTTTGCAATAATCGTTGCATTTGTCATCAAATTCTTTATTTTTGATTTTGCCTATGTGGATGGTCAATCCATGTATCCGACTTTAGATGGAGGAGATCGCTTAATTGTTTCAAAGTTTACTTATTTTTTAAACGAGCCGGATTATGGAGATATTGTAATTTTACATTACAAACAAAACGTAGAATATGTGAAACGTGTCATTGGAAAAAGCGGAGATACCCTAGAAATCGTAGATAACGTCGTATACAGAAATGGTAAAGCTTTAACCGAATCCTATATTAATGATGAACCCTATCCGGATTTTCCTCTAACGACTGTACCGGACAATTCATATTTTGTTATGGGGGATAATCGAGCACACAGTTCTGACAGTCGGTCACCTTCCTTAGGATTTGTCAACCGATCGGCCATCATTGGCAAAGTTGTTTTTCGGATGCTCCCACTCTCTCATGCAGGAAAGTTATAAATGAATCAAACTTCTTCAATACAATGGTATCCCGGCCATATGGCCAAAGCCTTTAAAAAAATTAAAGAACAACTTAAACTCATAGATATCGTTATTGAAATTGTCGATGCGCGCATTCCAATCTCTTCAAAAAATCCAAGTATTGAATCTTTAATCGGTAATAAAAAACACATTTTATTATTAAACAAAGCAGATTTAGCCGATGAAGGCGAAACAAATCAATGGATCGATAAGATAAAACGTGAAGATAAGCACACTTACCCTATGGCTTTTTCAATTCACAACCCACGGGATAAAAAGAAACTCCTATCTCAAATTCGTCAACTTAAAACGAAATCAAACCAAAAACGTTGTTTAATTTGTGGTATACCTAATGTTGGAAAAAGCTCAGTGATCAATCTCTTATCGGGAAAGAAAAAAACTGTTATCGGCAACAAGCCCGGTGTCACCAAGGTCAACCAATGGGTTAAAATTGATGAAAAGATCCTACTATTGGATACTCCCGGCTTGTTGTGGCCAAAATTTGAAGATCCAAAAGTAGGTATGCGCTTAGCATGGATTGGATCTATCAAAGATACAATTTATGAAAAAGAAAATTTAGCTTTTGAACTCTTGCTATTTCTCCATAAAAATTATTCGCAACGTTTAATCGAAGCTTATCAATTGGACCCAAAAATATTAAATGAAAAAACGATTATGCTGATGGAGGCGATCGCATCGATTCGTCGCTTTCTTATAAGGGGTGGAGACTACGATTATGCTCGAACTGCCGACACTATTTTAAAAGATTTTAAAGATGGAAAACTCGGACCGATCACGATTGAGAAGGTTAAAGGATCAACTGAGCCATGCATGCTTTGACAGTTAATAAAATCAAATCACTGCTAAAAACGCTTTCCGGCGAAGAAAAAAGAAAGGTCTTAACAGAACTCAAAGAAAAGGACACTCGAAAAACTGTTGAAAAACTCGTCCTTCGAGAAGAACGAAAAATATCCAAAGAAGAGGCCCTTCAAGATAAATTGATGGCTCTAAAGTCCATGGAAGTCAATCTCAATCAAGAGGGTTACAAATCCGTCTGTGGTATCGATGAAGTAGGAAGAGGACCGCTGGCAGGTCCTTTAGTCATTGCGGCCATCATCATGAAGACGGATTCTAAAATAATCGGCATCGACGATTCAAAAAAGTTATCCCACGAAAAACGCAAAAGCTTGACAAAGCGCATATTGGAAGACGCGGTATCTTATGCTATTTGCGAAGTCAATCCAAGGACGATCGATAGAATCAATATTTTACAAGCGACTAAGAGAGGGATGGCTCAAGCTGTATCTCATTTAAAAACTCAGGCAGATTATCTCTTAATCGATGCCGTGACTCTGGACGATCATCCGACAATTCCAAAATCGGTTATGATTAAAGGGGATGAGCGCTGTTACAGTATTGCAGCAGCGAGCATCATTGCAAAGGAGTATCGAGACAAACTCATGGTTGACTATCATGATCTTTATCCGGAATACGATTTTGCATCCAACAAAGGTTACGGGACCCAAAAGCACATACAAGCCCTTAAAACTTATGGGCCTTGTCCAATTCATAGAAAATCCTTTATAAAAAATATTGTCCGAGGACCGATCGAAAATAAAAGGCTGAATAAGGCGATTGGCAACCGTGCGGAGGAAATCGCTGCAAAAATACTAAAAAACAAAGGTCATCTTGTTTTAGAAAAAAATTACACTGAAAAATCCGGAGAAATAGACATTATTTCTCATCACCAAGGGGTTTATGTATTCACAGAAGTGAAAACCCGTAAAAACACGAATTATGGCCATCCTGGAGAGTTTGTCGATAAAACTAAGCAAAATAAGATCATAAAAACCGCTTTGAGCTATTTAATTAAAAAAAATCTTCAACATCCGCCCATACGCTTCGATATTATTGAAATTGTCGGCGATGTGATGAAAGAAAACTACTCTTATAAACATTACCCCAATGCTTTTTCGACCAGCATCTATTACTAAGATTGTTATGAACAATTTTAATAAAGTTTAAAAACCAAAGCCCATCATTTGAATGCCTATAAATGATGGGCTTTGGTTTTATACCAGAATAAGTATTCTTCTTATTTATTCAGTTTTTGGTGGTTGGATGTGTGCAAGAGGGTTCAGTGCTACGGCATCTCGAAGTCTGGCATCGTCGATGTGCGTATAAATTTCCGTCGTAGCTATATTTTCATGTCCGAGGATCTGTTGCAGGGCGCGGATATCGGTATCGCTGTATTGGTACATCAAAGTGGCCGCCGTATGGCGAAGTTTATGTACAGATATTTTTGAATCATCCAGTTTCGCTGCGCGAATGTGCTTTTTGACCGCATGTTGCACAGCACGGTTGGATATTGGATTGTTTTGTTCTGATAAAAATAAATAGGGGACGTTGTGAACTTTTTTTTGTTTTCTAATTTCTAAATATTGTTTCAAAGCGGCTTGAGAAGCTTCGTTTAAATAAATGGTCCTTTCTTTGTTACCTTTGCCGATTACTTTTAAAGTATCGCCTTTGATGTCCGTCATTTTAATGTTGGTCAATTCGGACAGCCGCAACCCGCAATTTAGAAACAAAGTAATGATGGCGTAATCCCGAACTCGGTTGCGACCTTCAATGCTTTTCAGCAATTGTATGGATTCCTCTAAGCTAAGGTAAACAGGTAAACGCTTTTGCAAGCGCGGTCGCTCCAGTTCCAAGATGGGGTTGGATGGCAACAAATTTCGTTTATCACACATATAATCATAAAAAGCTCCGAGGGCAGAAATTTTACGTGTACGACCAAAAGCTGTATTACGTAAGTGTGTCGCAGTGTAAGAAACAAAACCGTATAAATCCGTTATCGTAATCTCGGAGAGTAAGTCGGTGTCGACATCTTCGACAGTAATACTTTCAAAGGGCAGTTTATCCGGTACCATGGCGTAACGAACTTTTAAATACCTGAAGTACACCAACAAGTCGTAGAGATAGGAATTAACGGTATTAATTGAAAGCCCTTTAATGCTTAACAGATATCCGCCGAAATCTTTGAGTAGGGCATTATCAAAGTTCTGGAAATCATGAGCCATATCAAATCACCTCAATCTAGAACTTGTCGCTAAATAATAGTTTAGCGACAAGTTGTGTTATTTGTTCATAATTATATCATTTAATTCTTTTTTTGCAAGTCCCACTGTTTATAGTTTTAAAAAACACCGTAAATTGGATTATCTATCATACAAGCAAGATCTTCCTTTAATTGTGGAAAAATATTTCCGATCAACAACTCCAAAAATTTCTTTCTGTCTACTTGATAAACTATAGATACGTTACCTTGACCATTTTTATGAGCTATTGTTTGTCCAATGGCATCGCCTTCGCAGATGACATCCACATCAGCTTGATAAACCTTACCGATGTTTTCATATAGCGCAATAGCCACCGCCAAGGGATCATGCATTTCGCATCCCATCACACGGTTGTTTTGCCAATGAAATTCTAAATAAAATTGTAGCGCTTTGTTGATGAATGTAGCTATAGGACTGCCGGAGGTTTTAATGAACTCCATATAATTCGGCGTTAAAAGCGTTTTACGGGTCACATCTAAACCCACGCAAGTTATGGGCTCTGAAAAGCCCTTAAAAACCATTTTTGCAGCATGAGGATCTGCCCAAATATTGTATTCTGCAACAGGGCTGCAGTTTCCGGGAACATCAAAGGCGCCACCCATGGCAACTAAGCTTTTAGCCGCTTCAAAAATAGTCGGATAACACATCATGGTTTTTGCAATATTGGTCAAAGGACCTAAGGTGATGATTTCGACATCTTTGTGTTGACACAACATACTGTGATAAAAGGCTTCGACTTCTATATCTTCGACTTTTATTGAAGGGTTCGCTGTCAAATCGACGTTTCCCAAGCCATCGTCTCCATGCACTTCAGAAGCACTGACAGGCTCACGCTTAAGGGGATTTCCATAACCGGCGATTACCGGTACGTCTAAACGATCCATCAAGGTTAAAATTCGCAGGATATTGCGAGTGGTTGTTTGAATCGGTAAATTGCCTGCTACGGCTACAATTCCCAATATATTGAAATCCAAATCAGATAAAGCTAAGATTAAAGCCAAGGCATCGTCGATACCCGGATCGCAATCTATTATGATATTTCTCATCATCGACCTCTCTATAAAAAACAAAAAATGTTACCCGAAAGTAACATTCCATCTATGTACCAACCGGATCTATAAGCCGAGTTCTGTTTAGTAATCATCTATCTGGGTTTATTGTTACCAATAAACTCTAGCGACCTACCATTTTGGCAGCGGCGAGCAACCGCTTTTTGAGCCTTTTCTTGGTCTTGCACCGAATGGGGTTTGCCTGGCTGGCCGATTACTCAAGCCACCGGTGAGCTCTTACCTCACCCTTTCATCCTTACCATTTTCATGGCGGTTTGCTTTCTGTTGCACTTGCCTTGGAGTCACCTCCACCGGGTGTTACCCGGCATTCTGCTCTGTGGTGCTCGGACTTTCCTCAGATTCACTGAATCCGCGATTACTGATCCGGTTGGTGTATTCTTTTATTCATCTTCTACTACAATTTGATCTAAATCAAAACTGTCTAGGTTCATAGTTCCTTGTGTCGTTTTTTCTTTGTCTTGTATTTCTTCTGAATCTTTCTGATCTTCTTGATGGGCATCTTTAAAAAGTTCTTTTCGAACCAGTTCGTCGATCATCTCAGAAAACGCTTCGTTTTCTTCCATGAACTCTTTAACCTTTTCTCGTCCTTGACCGATATTCTCGTCTTCATAGGAGAACCAAGATCCGGCTTTTTTAATGATGTCCAACTCTACCGCAGTATCGAGTAAATCGCCCAGTTTAGAAATGCCTTCGCCGTAAATAATCTCAAATTCTGCAGATTTAAAGGGTGGAGCCATTTTGTTTTTCATTACCCTGACTCGGGTACGATTGCCGATAACATCTTTTCCTTTTTTGATACTTTCAATACGTCTGATATCAATTCTAACGGTAGAATAAAACTTGAGCGCGCGTCCACCGGTTGTTACTTCTGGGTTACCAAAAACCACACCGACTTTTTCGCGGAGTTGGTTGATAAAGACAACAGCTGTGTTGGATTTTTTAATGATACCGGTTAATTTTCTCAATGCTTGAGACATTAATCTGGCGTGTAAACCCATATGGCTATCGCCCATTTCACCTTCAATTTCTGCTCGAGGTACCAAAGCTGCGACAGAGTCTACGACTATAACATCCAAGGCGCCGCTTCGAACCAAGGCTTCCAATATCTCTAAGGCTTGCTCTCCGGTGTCCGGCTGGGAGATTAAAAGTTCGTCCATATCGACACCCAAATTTCTGGAGTAGATGGGATCCAAGGCATGTTCGGCATCGATAAAGGCTGCGTAACCGCCATTTTGTTGTGCCTCAGCTATGATATGCAACGCTAAGGTCGTTTTCCCGGAGGATTCCGGACCATAGATTTCTGTGACACGTCCTCTTGGAATGCCGCCGATTCCCAAGGCAGCATCAATACCTATGGATGAAGTGGATATGACATCGACATCAATTTGTGCGGCATCATCGCCTAAGCGCATGACGGAACCCTTTCCAAAGGATTTTTCAATATTTTTTAACGCCGCTTGAAGTGCGTCGGTTTTTGCTGATCGGTCTTTGTTTTCTGTAACGGCTTTCGTTTTGCCTTTGCGTGCCATGGGCAACCTCCTACACTGTACTTTCTCTTTTAATTATATCATAGATCATTTGAAATGCCTTCTTTGCAGAGCGGTTTTGTATCACCAATCGATCGCCGGAAAAAACATTAACGCTGACCTCCGTGCTATGTGCTGTCGCAATACCGACATAAACTAAGCCAACGGGTTTTTCAAGGTTGCCACCATCCGGTCCGGCAATTCCCGTAGTGGAAATTGCAATGTCCACATCCCTCAATTGACGTAAGTTCTCCGACATTTCTTTTGCGGTTTCTTTGCTGACAGCACCATATTTTTCCAAAGTTTCTTCCTTAACTTGTAGGAAATCGCGTTTTGCTTGATTCGAGTACACCACAATGCCGGAGTCAAATACTTTTGAAATACCTGGCAATCTAGTGAAACGAGACGCAATTAATCCTCCTGTACAAGACTCAGCAACTGCTATACGCAATTTTTTTGCCATTAATAAGCGGGACACAACGGTTTCGATGCTTTCTTGACGGTTTGTAAAGATATTGCCTTCGAAGCGTTCTCTGACAATTTTATCGTATTCCAACAGCTTTTGCTCTGCATCGTTTTTGTTTTTACCCTTTGCTGTCAAGCGTAACATGACTTCCCCATTCTTTGCATAGGTTGCAATGGTGGGATTGGTCTGACCTTCGATGATGTCCAACAGCCTGTCTTCTACTTGGGATTCCCCTACCCCGATGATGCCATAATAATGTGGAATGACGGCGACATCATGGTTCAGATGCGGTGTCACATACCGGGTGTACATGGTTTTCATTTCTCCCGGTGGGCCGGGTAATAAAAATATTTTTTGTCCTGTTTCCTCTAAGTGAATATAAATACCCGGTGCGGTACCATTGTCGTTGGGCAAAGTCTCTGCCCCCTCGGGCACATAGGCTTGCTTAAAATTATTTTCTGTAATGGGATAATTTCTTTTTTTAAAATAATCAATGAGTTGTTTCTCAATTTTTTGTACTTTCAACAATTCAAGATTTAAGGTATCAGCCACCATTTCTTTCGTCATATCGTCTTGGGTGGGTCCCAAACCGCCGGTAAAGATAATCAAATCGCTTCTCTGCAAGGCGGCTTTTAAGACGGCACGGCCTCTTTCGTAGTTATCACCAATGGTGGTGTGATAATAGACCGAAACACCTCTGATGGAAAGGTCTTTGGTTAAAAAATGTGAATTGGTGTTGATGGTATCACCGGTTAACAATTCTGTACCGATGGTAATAATTTCAGCTTTCATAAATTAATAACTTTTTATAACATCCTTATTGAGTCTATAGTAATCATATCCGGAGTACACGGTTAACGCCAATGCAACATAGATCATGATATTTCCAAATAGCTTCAGAAAACTGATGGGATATGCATATACGAGTAGTAAGGATACAATGGCTATGATTTGAGAAACGGTTTTCGCTTTCCCCCATTTACTGGCTGCAATGACCACATTATCCGATGCTGCCAGGGTACGGAAACCCGTGATGGCAAATTCTCGAGATAAAATGGCGATGACCACCCAAGATGGAATGGCTTGCAGCTCCACCAAGCAGATAAAAGCTGCAGAAGTCAACAATTTGTCCGCCAAGGGATCCATAAACTTACCAAAATCCGTAATTAGATTGCGACTTCGCGCCAGGTAGCCATCTAAAAAATCCGTTGCGGAAGCCACAATAAAGACAATGAGTCCAATCCATTTATGTCCCGGAAATGGTATCAGCAAAGCCATGATGAATACAGGTATCAAAAATATTCGAAACATCGTAATTTTATTCGGTAGATTCATTTTTTACCTCCCCTATCAAATCATACTCCACAAAGGAGAGCACCATAGCTGTATAAAAACCACCAATTTTAAGAGGCTTTGTACTTTTAACGTATATCAGACAATCTATATCCGGTGCATCCCCTCGGGTACGTCCCACATATTGGTCGGATGATACTTGTTCTTCAATGATGATTTCCACTTCAGCACCAATTTTTTCGTTGTGCTTTGTTTCCAAAATTTCCTTCTGCTGTTCGTAGATTTCCCTTTGCCTTAAAAGAGCGACTTCTGGGGGAACTTGGTCAGTCATACCTGCGGCCGGAGTGCCTTCCTCAGCAGAAAATGTAAAGACACCTAAACGATCGAAGGCGAGTTTCTTTAATGTTGACATCAGGGCTTGGTGGTCTTTTTTCGTCTCACCTGGAAAACCTGTAATGATGGTCGTTCGCAGAACCGCATCGGGAAGTGTTTGACGTATTAAAGCTATTGTATCACAAAGTCGACCTTTGGTGATTTTCCGTCCCATTTTTCTCAGAATTTCTGTTTCCGTGTGTTGAATTGGCATGTCCAAATAAGCACAAATATTCTTGTACTGAGCCATAGTCTCTAAAAGTTTTTGATCAATCCCTTCCGGGTACATGTAAAGCAGGCGAATCCAATGGAAGGAATAATCACGGGCCAACACTTCCAATAAATTTGCCAAACTTTTTTGTTCAGGTAAATCCCTTCCGTATTCTGACAAATCTTGGGCAATTAAAATTAATTCTTTAACGCCTTTGCTTTCGAGATAGCGGGCTTCTTCGAAAATACTTTCCATGGGCCTGCTTCGGTATTTTCCGCGTATCTGAGGAATGATACAGTAAGTACAATGGCGGTTACAGCCTTCGGAAATTTTTAAATACGCCGTGACGCTGCCCTCCGGCACAGCTCTTCGAATTGTTTCCGGATACTCGGAGTGAATGCATCCCGTATAAGAAGGGATCTCTTTGTAGGGTAAAGCTTTAAGCAAATCGACAATTTTGTCCAGCTGCCCGGGGCCCAAGTAACCGTCTATTTCCGGGATCAGGGGTTGTAACTCCTCGTGGTAATGCTCTGACAAACAACCGGTGACAACTAAATACTGAAAAGTACCCTTTTGTTTCTCATAGATTAAATCAAAAATCGCATCGATGGATTGTTGCTTGGCATCGTGAATAAAACAACAGGTGTTGACTATGACCACATCTGCTTTTTCTAAACGAGTGGTAACTCTCATGGTATCTTCTTGAAGGATGCGTCCTGCCATGAGTTCAGAATCGATCGTATTTTTATCACATCCCAGTGTCTCTAAATAAACGTTTTGTATTGTGCTCAATCCTGTTGTCTCCTTTTGTACTCCTCGTAGGAAATGAGGATATTTCTTGGTTTGGAGCCGTTGGGTCCGGAAATGAGACCCATACTTTCCATTGTATCGATGATGCGCCCGGCCCGTGCATAACCGATTCTTAAACGTCTTTGCAACATAGAGGTAGAAATGTTTTCAGAATTGAGAGCTAAGTCGATGGCTTCTTCCAATAATTCATCCTGATGTTCTTGTTGGTTTCCTATTTCCGATTTGGTTTCAATAGCTTCTTCGACTTCTTCATCGTATTCGGCATCTTGATGTTTTTTGATATCATTGAGCACGCGTTTGATTTCTTTATCATTGACAAAGGTACATTGCGAGCGGATCGGCTTGGAAATGCCGGAGGGGAAATACAACATATCTCCTTTACCCAAAAGTTTTTCTGCTCCTGCCATATCTAAAATTGTTCTGGAGTCGGTATTGGACGTCACAGCAAAGGCAATTCGGGAAGGAATGTTGGCCTTAATGAGACCGGTAATAACATCCACCGAAGGTCGTTGCGTGGCAATAACCAAGTGGATGCCACAAGCTCTGGCTAGTTGAGCCAAGCGACAAATGGCATGTTCACACTCTTTAGGGGAAGTCATCATTAAGTCGGACAACTCATCGATGATAATGACGATTCGAGGTAGTTTGGTGATATCTTCAGTTTTCGATAATTCATTGTAACCGTCGATGTTACGCACATTATTTTCTTTGAACAATTGGTAGCGATCGGTCATTTCTTTGAGAGCCCAACTTAAGGCATAACTCGCTTTTTGTGGGTCCGTCACAACAGGAATCATCAAATGAGGAATACCGTTGTATTGGTTGAGTTCCACCATCTTAGGGTCAATTAAAATAAATTTAACATCCTCCGGTGAAGATTTATAGAGCAGTGAAATAATAATACTGTTGATGCAAACCGATTTACCCGATCCGGTGGCACCGGCTATCAGAACGTGGGGCATATCTGCAAGATCTCCGATAATCAGTTGACCGGAAATACTTTTCCCTAAAGCAAAAGCCAGTGGATTGGGATTATTTTGAAATTGTGGGGAGGTAATCAACTCTCGAATGCCCACCGTTTCCTTGGTATCGTTGGGTACTTCGATACCGACGGCGGCTTTTCCGGGTATGGGAGCTTCTATACGAATACCGGTGGTCGCTAATTTCAAAGCCAAGTCGTCGGCCAAGGAGACGATACGATTCACTTTAACACCCACATCCGGTTTTAATTCGAACCGCGTTATCGTAGGACCTACATCGATCCCTGTAATGCGGGCACTGACATCAAAGTTATGCAACGTGGTTTCGATGATTTGAGCTTTATTTTCGATTTCCTCTCTCTTTGCCTTATTACCCTTGGAGATAGGATCCAATAAGTCCACGCTTGGAAAACGATAAGCGATCTCTACAGGTGCGTTTTTAGCGGATGAAAGGCCCAAATCTTCCAAGTCCTCTTGAGATTTTGAAGTTTTTAGGGCGGTCTCTTTTTTATTTTGCTCTACTAAGAAGGGTTCCTTTGGCTTGTGCCGGGTTTGTTCCTGTAAAGCCTCATCGATGGCATCCTCATCTAATTGGGCCAACAGTTCTTCCGGAATGGAGATCACTTGCGTATCGACGGAAACACTGCCTTCTTCATCTCTTTTAAAAAGTCCATTGCTTGTGTCTTCTAAATTGTCTAAGCTCTCTTGCAAAGCTTTTTTTTCTTGCTTTCGTTCTCTGAGCATTTGGTAATAAGAGACTTTTTCGCGTCCACGTTGGAAAAGCAACTGCAACCAATTTAATCCGTATCGGTTTGCCTTCAGTTTTTCATAAAAACCGGTAAAATACGTTCTAATAAAAAGTCCGATATAAATAATAGTTGTAAGGATAAAAAGAGCGATTAAACCGTTTTTACCAACCAGTATAATCGTGTAATAAGCCAACACATTGCCGATGATACCACCATAATATCCGTATAATGCCAAATCCAGCAAGTCCTTGATCCCCGTATATTGAGTTAAGTTCGGAATATTTGAACTGAAGAGCACCATCATATTTAAGATGAAAAGTGCACTGAGGAGCAATCCCTTTGAGAATTCCTTTATTTTTGATATGAGTAAGGCGATCCCTATGGCAACGATCCATAAAGAAACCAAAATGCTGCCATTACCAAATAGATAAGAAAAAATTATTTTACCGATTATTTTATCTAAGATGGCCGGCATAGCAGCGGTAAAAGCATATAAACTGTAAGCACCAAATAATATACAGACGATTCCCCATATTTTTTGACTGCTTCGCCCAGTATTTGTTTGTTTTTTGTTTCTTTGTTTATTTCGACTCAAAACACAATCCTTTCTTTCATAGCAGAAAATTGATGGTTGCCCTTGGTGTGATTGTTTTGTATTGTATATATGTTTTCATACACGACACTATTTCTACTATGTTGCGGGGAAAAGGGAGTTATTCCAAATAACGTAAAAAGAGTACACTGGGTGTACTCTTTATTTACCCGAATGGCCGAAACCTCCCTCTCCCCTATCTGTTTTTGTCAGTGTATCGACGGTTTCAACAGGGTAAAAAACAGCACGTTCGTATCGATTAAACACCATCTGTGCAATTCGATCACCGGGTTTTATTGTATATTTTTTTTCTGATAAATTGGTTAAAATCACTTTAATTTCACCGCGAAAATCAGAGTCTATCGTTCCAATGCCGTTGACTAAAGAAATCCCGTGTTTTAAAGCTAAACTGCTACGTGCTCGTACTTGCGCTTCATAACCAATGGGAATTTCCAAATGAATACCGGTTGGTACGGCATAGATGCGACCCCTTTCAACGGTTAATTCCTTTTCTAAGTGTGCATAAAGATCGACACCGGCGGAATTTTCCGTCGCATAGCGAGGAATGGGGTAAGGACTGCTATTATATATTTTAACCTTTAAATCAGGCTTTGTTTCCATGTGGTTTTTTTCCTAGTAAAGCCTTTCTGGACAGGTTGATTCGACCTTGATCGTCTATTTCAATGACTTTTACCTTAACTTCATCCCCAAGTTTGACCACATCTTCGACTTGTCTGACCCTTTCGTTGGCCAATTTCGAAATGTGAATTAAACCGTCTTTACCACCTGGTAGGGATACAAAAGCACCGAATTTCAAAATACTGACGACTTTACCGGTATAGATTTCGCCTACTTCCACTTCGTGAACGATGTTTTCAATGATATCTTGAGCTTCTTTTGCTGCTTTAGAATCTGCTGAAGCAATATACACCATACCGCTGTCTTCGATATCGATGGTGACACCGGTTTGTTCAATGATTTTATTGATCACTTTTCCACCGGAGCCAATAACATCCCGAATTTTTTCCGGATTGATTTGCATAGTTAAAATTCTCGGTGCATAGGGGGACAACTCTTCTCTAGGCTCTGGTATCACTTCCAACATTTTATTGAGGATGTGAAGACGTCCAATGCGCGCTTGTTCCAAAGCTTTGGTCAACACGTCTTTATCGATACCATGAACCTTGATATCCATTTGGATGGCCGTAATACCGTCAGCTGTACCGGCAACTTTAAAGTCCATATCGCCCATAAAATCTTCGACACCTTGGATATCCGTTAAAATAGCCAGTTTGTCGCCTTCCTTCATGAGGCCCATGGCAACACCGGCTACCGGTTTTTTGATGGGTACTCCTGCCGCCATTAAAGCTAATGTAGATCCACAAACCGAAGCTTGAGAGGTGGAGCCATTAGAACTTAAAACCTCTGACACCACGCGTATGGCATAAGGGAAGGATTCCTCCGAGGGTATCATCGGCAATAAGGCTCTTTCGGCTAAAGCACCATGTCCTATTTCGCGTCTACCCGGACCCCTCATGGGTCTGGTCTCACCGACGGAGTAAGAGGGGAAGTTATACTGGTGCATATACCTTTTTTCGGTTTCGTTGGACAAACCATCTAAAATTTGTGCATCTCTTAGAACACCTAAGGTAGCGACGGATAAAACTTGGGTTTCACCTCTAGAAAAGAGTCCTGCTCCATGTACTCTGGGAATGTAATCCACTTTAGATTCAATGGGTCGCACTTCATCCATTTTTCTATTGTCCGGACGAATGTGATCATCTAAAATTAAACTTCTAATTTCAGTTCTTTGTAAATCTTCAATTACTTCTAGAATTTCCGATTCATTCTCCGGATATTTTTCAAGATATTTTTCTAAGGTTTCATCCTTCAGTGCATTGATATTTTCTTGTCGCTCTAATTTATCTACGGTGTGAACGGCGCGCTGCATCTTTTCAGCGATATCCGCTGTGATTTCACTGACCATTTCTTCTGACGGCAAGTAAAATGTGTAATCTTTTTTAACGACATTTAAATCTGCAATGATCTCGTTTTGGAATGCGACTATTTTCTTAATTTCTTCGTGGGCAAACAAGATCGCCTTCAACATGGTCGCTTCATCGACTTCATCGGCACCGGCTTCAACCATCATGATGGCTTCTTCGGTTCCGGATACAACTAGATCTAATTTGCTCTCTTCTCTTTGCGATTCTGTCGGGTTTAATACGAGTTGGTTGTTGATCAGACCAACACACACCGATCCCACCGGTCCGTCAAAGGGTATATCCGAGATGGATAAAGCGATGGATGCTCCGATCATAGCGGTGATGTTCGGTGCATTATCTTGCTCCACAGATAAAACCGTGGTAACAATTTGCACATCGTTTCTAAAACCATCCGGAAAGAGTGGACGAATCGGACGGTCGATTAATCTAGCATTTAAGATTGCTTTTTCGCTGGGGCGTCCTTCTCTTTTCAAAAAACCGCCAGGTATTTTGCCCACAGCATATTGTTTTTCTTCATAATCTACAGAAAGTGGAAAGAAATCCAAACCTTCTCTTGGTTTTTTTGATGCACCGGCTACTGCCAATACACTGGTCTCACCATAGCGGACCATTGCGGATCCCTTGGCTAATTGTGCAACCTCACCTATTTCTACGACGAAAGGTCGCCCAGCGAGATCCATTTTGTAAGTCTTCATTATTCCTCCTGAACAATTAAGAAAAAAGGGCGGAAAACCGCCCCGTCATATTATTTTCTTAATCCTAATTTTTGGACAAGATCACGATACCTCATGATGTCCTTATTTTTTAAATAGTTTAATAAACCTCTTCTTTGACCAACCATTTTGAGTAATCCTCTACGGGAATGGTGATCTTTTTTATGGATGGCGAAGTGTTGGTTTAAGTCGTTAATTCTTGCTGTCAATAAAGCAATTTGCACCTCTGGTGACCCGGTGTCTCCTTCGTGGGTTTGATGCTGCTTCATGATTTGTTCTTTTTGTTCTTTTGTTATCATCATTTTCTCCTTAATGTAAATTCACAATAGACTTAGAAAAACGTTGGAGCATCGTTAAACCAAGTGTATTGCATAACGTTATAAGTATATCATCTAATGATATCTTAGTCAACCTTTTTCATACGTTTCAATCATTTTTATACATAGTTCGACAGTGTTGTCCAAAGAGTAGTTGGACGCACTGTGGGACATATTTTTCATCATTCTATCCATAACAAATTTATGGGAAATTAAAAAGCTGATAATCTCGGTTAAGTCGGAAACTTTGTCCGCACGTATCGCCATACCGTTGGCCACTAGAAAATCCGCATTCTCTTCCTCTTGCCCGGGATAGACGTAGGGTATGATCATGGGCATGTTTTTAATAATAGCCTCTGTGGTGGTTAACCCCCCGGGCTTTGTAATCAAAGCATCCGCTTCGTCCATGAGTTGCGAGATATTATCCACGAATCCATAGATCGATATTTCTTTATTGTTTGATCCATAAGTTTGAACAAGCTGTTCAATGGATGTTTTTATTTTTTTATTCTTTCCGCAAACGACAATGATTCTCAATTTATTTTCGATGCGCATCAAAGAATTAAAGGCAGTTTCTAATTGTTTGCCTCCCAAAGATCCGGCCATGAGTAAAACCGTCAATTCAGGCGCATCGTCTTTTTCCCTATTTTTATCTATGAGTTTTTTCAAGAATTCCTGGCGTATGGGTATGCCATAAGGGTAAATGATTTCTTCGGGAACATCTTTGTCGATTAAGGTTTTTTTTGTGTACCCGGTTGCGACGATGTAAGCATCTGCCAGCCTACCGACATATAATCCATGAACCTTATAATCTGTTACAAAAGAAATGATGGGTACATCGAAGACACCATGTTCCTTTAAACCTACTAAAAGATAAGTAACATAGGGGTGCGTGGATATCATTAAAGACGGTTGATCTCTTTTAATAATGGACACAATATCCGGATTAACAAAATACGAAACCGTATCTAAAATTCTTTGTTGAAATGAAGTCATCAAGTTGAACTGCTGATAGATGACTCTGTACAGCACTGGGGCAATTTCCACCATTTGCTCGTAACCCCTCACAACCATTTTGTTTAAAAGAGGGTTGCTGTCTTTAAAAGTATCGTAAATTGCAGAGAAGATTCCCTTTTCTATCAAAGCTTGCTGTACCGACTGTGCAGCTAAATTATGGCCACCTCCTGTTGATGCGGTGAAAATACAAACCTTTTTCATGTGGAACCTGCTCTCCTAATCGTTGTACTCCTGGGTAAATCTATACTGTACTTTCATGAGTCGTCCCCCCATAATTTTTTCTCTATGTTTTTCAATAGCGGTATAGACCCCAAACAAAGTCATCATACCGGCAGTGACGACACAGGTGCCAATCACAATCCTTTTAAGCATTTCTTTTTCCTCCCTTAAAAAAAGTTCCTACTTTTTTACCATTTAAAATATCGTAGAGAATTTTAAAACTCTCTCCGGATGCAATAATCGTATGGATTCCCTTTTCGGTTGCAAACTGAGCCGCTGAAATTTTGGAAATCATGCCACCTGTTCCGCGGTTGGATGATGAACACTCTGCGTAATCATAAGTGTCGACATCGATCTTGTCAATTTGCTCAATGAATTGAGCATTTTCATTATGATTGGGATCACAGTCATACAAACCCTGAACATCGGACAAGATGATCAATAAATCCGCTCCGAAAATTTCTGCCGTCATGGCCGATAAAATGTCGTTGTCTCCAAAATTCTCTTCTTCAATTTCTTCTGTCGAAACACAGTCATTTTCGTTGACAATCGGTATAACCATACGTCTTTTCAGCGCGCTAAAGCTATTGATTGCATTTTGTCTTTTCGTTCCGTTGTTAAAGACATCTTTGGTCAGCAAAATTTGCCCGACAACTTGATGGTATTCATCAAAAAACTTCTGATAAGTACTCATTATAATGCCTTGTCCAACAGAAGCCGTCGCTTGTTTTCCTTCTAAGGTTTTAGGGCGTTTTTTTAAGCCTAGTTTCTTCATACCGCATCCGATGGCACCGGAAGAAACTAAAACAATCTGATAACCTGAGTTTTCTAAATCTGTCAAAACCAAGGCTAATTCGTCCATTTTTTTGAAATTAGGTTGTCCGTTTTTGTGTGTTACTGAGGTCGTTCCAACCTTAATGACCATTTTTTTAGCCTTACTGATAGCCTTTTTTCTCATTCACAAGCCTCCGGGATAAGTTAGCTTTTCCAGCTGGATAAAGCGATTTTATTATAGCATTAATGTTTTTTTCTTACAAATAAAAGTCAGTGTTTCCGCTTTTTACGATCGGTTTGATTAACTACAACCGGTTGTGGAGCCACAGTCCAAGCAGACTTTACAGGTTCCGCTTTGTATCATCTGATCGCTGCCACATTGGGCACAGATCGAATCGTAGAGTTTTTCTCCGGTTACTTGGGGTGCTGCATAAGGCTGATACTCTTCAACAACGGGTTTTACTTTTTGTTTTTTTTCTTTAAATGTTTTTCGCTCGACATTGGTTTGATGTGGTTTGACTTGACACCTGGAATAATCGCCACATTCAAAATCGATGACCTTAGAGATTAAATCCGAAATTGATGAGGCGTATTTGATATAAGGATGACGGGAAACAAACCCGGCAGGTTCATACTTTTGTCCTCTTAACATTCTGGATATTTTTTCTGGCGGTATTTTATATTGAAGCATATTGGATATCGATTTAGACAAAGAAGCCAATAAGCCTTTGACGACGGTGCCGTCTTTATCGGTGGATACAAATATTTCCGCTATTTGCCCATCGTCGTAAAAACCTATGGTGATATAGAGCTCAATGTCCCCTATCTTTGCTGCGTGGGTTCTGCTTTCCCGCATACCATCCGGTCTAAGTCTTACAGGAACGCTGGAGTCACTTTTTTTAGCGTAATCCAATAATTCTTGATAGGTCAAATCTTCTAAGTTGGATTCTTTGCTTTCCTCATCAAAACTGCTTAAAGGTTGTGAAACTTTACAGCCATCACGATACACGGCAATCGCCTTGGTACCTGTTTGATAAGCCAACAAATGGATATTTTCTACGTCTTGGATGGTTGCATCGTTTTTCATATTGACCGTTTTTGAAACGGAACCGGAGACCATCGGCGTTACTGCGGAAACCATCAGCACATGCCCTTCCGGACTGATATCGCCGGCCGTATCGAAAATAGCTACGTGCTCGGGCTTGATATGCGGTGCTTGATTGAAGTCTATGTGAACCAAACGACCATCTTCATCCCTCGTCAAAAGGTAGCTCATGATGTCTTCAATTTGTTTCTCTGAATAATCGAGATTTTCTAGTGCCGTCTGCATCACCGGGTTAATCATCTCCATGACACCGCCACCGATTAATCTTTTCATCACGATGTGGTTGTAAAAAGGCTCTACCGATGTAGCGCCACAATCCATAGCGAAAGAAATGGTACCCGTAGGCGCGATGGCCGATACTTGTGCATTGCGGTAGCCATACTTTTCGCCGTGATCAATAGCGTGCTTCCAAGATGTTTTCAAGGCTTGACTGAGATTTTCTTGGCCCATTTCTTCCAATAAACCATGGTTAATTCTATGAGGGGTATAACTTAAATCTTCATAGTCGTCTTTTAAAGCACCTGCTACTCTGCCGTGATTGCGAATGACTCGATTCATATAGGGTTTATTCAATTCGTAGTGCTGAAAAGGACCAATTTTTTCCGCCATTAATGCAGAGGTGTAATAGGAATGACCGGTCATCAGACCGATTAAACTGGCTATCAAAGCTCTGGATTCAACGGAATGATAAGGGTATCCCATAGCCATCACCACCGAAGCGGCATTGGCAACGCCTAAACCGGTGGTTCGAAAGCCGTGACTTTTTCTCGCTACGGATTCCGTTGGAAACTGTCCATGGTGAATGGAAGCCTCTAGAATGAGTTGTATCAAACCAACGAGGTGTATATAATCTTCCACACGTATGGTTTTAGATTTAGATTCCAGAAAGCCGTATAAGTTAATGGATGCTAAATTACAAGCCGTATTATCTAAAAAAGCATATTCGGAACATGGATTTGTTGCATTGATACGATTGTGTTTGGCATTTAAAATGCCATCCTCACCTGCCGGGCACGTGTGCCATTGGTTGAAGATATCATCGAATTGTAGGCCGGGGTCTGCACAACTCCAAGTAGCAAGATTGATTTTATCCCACAAAGCTTTGACGGATATATTTTTATTGACAGAGTCATCTACACGTCCCTTTAATGTAAAGTTGGAATCGCGCCCTTCTTTAATTTCCTTGACGGCGTCCATAAATTCTCCGGTTAAACGAACTGAGTTGTTCGCGTTTTGCCCGGAAACTGTTTGATAAGCTTCACCATCAATAGAGGTGTCGTAGCCCATTTTGCCTAAGGCCTTGACTTTTTCTTCCTCCAACATTTTCCAGTCGATAAAATTTTCGATTTCCGGATGATCTACATCTACGATCACCATTTTAGCTGCTCTTCTGGTTGTACCACCGGATTTGATGGCGCCGGCATTCTTATCCAACCCCACGAGGAAACTCATCATCCCTGAAGAAAAACCTCCCGATGAGAGTTTCTCATTTTCTCCTCGCAGATTAGAGAAATTGGTTCCAACACCGGAACCGCCTTTGAACAATCTCGTCTCTGAAACGTAATGATCGCTGATGGAGTTCGGACCTAAGAGCTGGTCCTCAATAGACAATATAAAGCATGCAGAGGCTTGGGTTCTTTCATAGCGGCTTTGAGCTGTGACGACTTGTTCCTTTTCAGTATCGTAATAAAAAAGTCCGTCACTGTCGCCGGATATTTTATAATTGCGATAAAGTCCCGTGTTAAACCATTGTGGAGAGTTGGGTGCCCACCACTGCTTTAAAAAGGCATACACCAATTCATCGTATAGAATTTGCCACTGTTCCTTGTTGTCGATGATCCCTTCATCCATGAGTGCATCTGCCCAGAATCCGACCATTCTGTCCGCCACTTCGCGCATACTTCTCTCGTAGCCTAGGGTACTGGGGATACCTTTTCTTCTAAAATACTTGCTGGCAATAATGTTGCAAGCATTTTGTGAGTAACCCTCGGGAAATTCGCAATTTTTCATTTCAAAAATAATTTTCCCTGTTTGATGGTTTTTTAATTCAATATCTATGGTTTGCCAATTAAACAAGTCATAAACGGTTTGTGTCCCAGCCTCTAAACCAGTGGTAAAGTGGCGCTTTATTACATCATCAATCATACATCTCTCCTTATATATACAAATAAATTCCCCTAGGGGAATTTATTTTATTAGTATCGTTCTATTGACAAAATTTATCACAATGGTTTAACGATAAAAACTGTCAGTTTTCAGTAGGGTCATAAAAAAATTCTAGCTATTGATCCATTTTAATTTTCTGGCCGACTTTACTTTCAGTGCCGGATAGAATGCGTTTAATATTCGTACGGTGTTGAAAAATAGAGGATAGGGCTATAAAAATGGTTAAAACAAGGGTTGGAATATGACCAAAGCCATGAACCAACAACGTTACAAAGGGTGAAATACCGATACCGGTTATGGAGGTCAAGGACACCATTTTAAAAATGGCAAGGACGATCAAACCGATGGCAATCGCAATGAGGGCCACTTTGTAGTCCCATAGCAACATTGCGCCTAAGGTTGTAGCTGTCCCCTTTCCACCACGATACTTTAATAGAACCGGCCAATTGTGACCACTGACAACAGCCATTACACCGGCCATGGCGATCCAGTCATTTTGAAATAACATGCGTCCAATTAAGACCACGACCGTTCCCTTCAAAGCATCCAGAATAAAAACTGGTCCGGCGTATTTCATTCCCGCTGCTCGCAATACGTTGGTTGTTCCCGCATTTCCACTGCCGTAGTTTCTAATGTCTTCATTTTTTGCAAACTTTACGATGATATAGGCGAAATTTAAATTTCCAATCAAATACGCTACAATAATCCATAAAACAACTTGTAATGAAAACATTTTTATCTCCTTTATTTTTCCCTAACGGTTTCTATTAAGATCTTTATTTTTTCTAACATCTTATCGTAATTTTCTCGCTGATGAGGAAAAATACATTTTGTACAATCCTTCACGCCTTTTTTCGTATAATGAAAGTCACCACCACAATTCCTACCCAAGGCATAAAGAGGACAATAACAAAAAAGACAATTGAAATCATCCGTGTCTTCGATGCGATGGCAAGGAAAATATTTGCAGTTTGTGTTTTGAAAAAAGCGTTCGTTATATTTTTCCATACCCTTATTCGTTGAAAGCGGCCACTCCCTGTTGAAAGGCCTTGGAATTCAAATCGATCCATTGCTTCTTAACGGTATCCTTGAGAATTTTATCCCAATCCAAACCCTGCAAAGACAAAGCTTTGACGAGAACACCCAATAGTATAACATTAGCGACTTTAGGATTACCTAAAGCGGTAGCCATTTTTTGTGCATCTATTTTCAAAGTTCTGGTTTTATTTTCTAATTTTTCTATCAGATGTTGTGGATAGTCCGCTTTGTTGATCACAACAGAAAGTGGCCATATTTCATGATCGTTGACGATGATCAGGCCGCCTTCTTTTAAGTAATCCAAATAGCGCATGGCTTCCATTTTTTCGAAGGCGACAATGACGTCTGCCGTGCCGAGCTCGATGACCGGCGACTGGATGGCTTCTCCAAAACGCACTTGGGTAGAAACCGATCCGCCCCGTTGACTCATGCCGTGTATCTCACTCATTTTAACGTCGTATCCATTTTCAATTAAACCGGTTGTCAACAACTTGGCAGCGGTTATGGTTCCTTGGCCGCCAACACCGACTAATAGTATATTCTTATTATTCATGTGACGTTTCCTCCATTTTAATGGCATCAACCGGACAAATTTGCAAGCAAACACGACAACCTAAACAAGCATCTTGAATGATGCTGGATTTTTTTTCAACGATGGTTGAAAAGGCCAAGGCAGGACAACCCGATTTTAAGCATTTTTTACAACCGACACAGGCATCTGTATCCACATAGCACTTGTTTGTAAAGGCATCCGGGAAATCCGCTTGATCTTCTGCAGTGAATTTTTTCAAGGCACAGGGCCATTTCGCAATGATCACCGAAGGTTCTCCCAATTGTATTCCCCAATCCAGAGCTTCTTCCACAGCGGATAAATTATTGGGATCGATGGTTCGAACATGTTGGATACCAAGAGCTTTGACCAAGGCTTCTAAATCGATCGTTGGGCTTGGATTGCCCATTAAATCGTAACCGGATCCGGGATTTTCCTGATGGCCGGTCATACCGGTAATGCGATTATCCAAAATAAAGGTGGTGGTAGCGGAACGGTTGTAAACAACATCTAATAAAGACGTCATTCCCGAGTGGAAAAAGGTCGAATCGCCTATGAGGGATACCACGTGAAGGGGTTCCGCATCTTCTCCTTTTATTTCCAAAGCTTTTGCAACACCATGACCACCGCTGATACTGGCACCCATGCAGATCATCGCATCGGTAGCGTTATAAGGCGGGCCCATTCCAAGGGAGTAGCATCCGATATCGCTAAAAATCATTAAATCTTTTCTCTTGCCTAAGGTATAAAAAACACCGCGATGGGGGCAGCCCACACAAAGGGAGGGCGGTCTAGGCAAGGCATCTTGAGGCTCTATATCGTGATAATGTTTTAAGTCTTTTCCAAAAATGGCGGCACGTAAACGATCCGGCGTTAATTCTCCAAACTCCGGTATCACTTCTTTACCGATACAGTCAATACCGGCTGCACGAATTTCTGTTTCCATAATCGGATCGTTTTCTTCCAAAATGTAAAGCGTTTCCACTTTATCCGCAAAGGTTTTAATTAAATTCATGGGCATGGGGTAAGAAAAACCGACCTTTAAGTAGGAGGCATTTTTTCCAAACACTTCTTTCCCATAATAATAGGCAACCCCCGACCCTATCACGCCGATTTTAGCGTGATTGTCTTCGATATAGTTCCATTTAGAGTCGTCTACAGTCTGAGATAAAGCCTTCATATTTTTGATCAACTTTTGTTGATTGACTTTAGCCGCCGCCGGCACAACTGTGCGACCCATGGTGTTTTTAACATAAGGGCGATTCGCAACGGTTTGCCTGTCTTGACATTTTACGATGGATTTGGAGTGGCACACCCTTGTGGTCAGACGGATGATGACAGGTACATCGTAGGTTTCACTGATTTCTAAAGCAGTTGCTACCATGTCCTTTGCTTCTTGGCTATCGGAGGGTTCTAACATAGGCATTTTTGCCAAACGTGCATAGTGGCGGTTATCCTGCTCGTTTTGTG
>LSQX01147414.1_pt2 | contig 92977 bp, 82 predicted proteins | sample 654561 | NCBI WGS metagenome assembly LSQX01 (sample SAMN04489861, study PRJNA283612) | anaerobic digester metagenome | isolation source: 4 biogas reactors fed with cattle manure at either 37C or 55C with and... | place: Denmark: Kongens Lyngby | collected 2014 | reverse complement strand
CGGTAATGGTTCCGCCATCGCTGCAATTGTCTGTCCACGTCGTGGTGGGAGCATCAGGCCAGGGAGTGTTGCATCCTTCAAGCATGATGTCATTAAACTCAGCAATAACGGGTGCTTCATCATCGTAAGGAACGGTGAAGGTAGCAGAATTCACAACATCCTCTTCACAGGCGCTGGTTACTGTCCAGGTCACTGTTATTTCACCGCCGCAAGCATCAGGTGCAACAGGGTTCAAAGGATTTATGCTTAACATAGCATTGCAGCCACCTGTGACAGAAGCTTCCGCCAGCCACAATGCAAAGGCTGCATCAATGTCTGTCTGATCCATGCAAGCATCCGTTGTGAGGTTGCTTGGAGTAATGAGTTCCACATCGGGAGCGTCAGGTAAAAAGAAGGTGGCAGATCCTATAATTGGATCTTCACAGTCACTGGAAACATTCCAGTTTACCGTTGCGCTTCCCCCGCAAAAATCAGGAGCAGGTGGAATGGTAATCACGGGATTGAGTCCGCATCCTCCACTGAAACTAAGTGCCTCATGCCAAGCAGCATAAGCAGCATCCACTTCAGCCTGGGATAAGCAGGCCTCGGCTTGAATGTTTTCAATCAGGGTGAACACCATCGGAGGAGCTTCTGCTACCGCAAAGCTTGCAGATCCTTCTGCTGTGACTTCACAAGCGTCAATGACATCCACTTCAACAATAACTGAACCACCACAAGCATCAGGAGCTGTCAGCCCGCTAAGGTTTTCAACCACCATGCCATTTACCATATAGGTAATGGTAAGGGGTGGGGTTCCGCCAGTAACTGTTATGGATTGAATCCAGTTATGGAAGGCCATGTCAAGGTCTTCTGCACTGATGCAGGGGCCTGCCATTTGGTCTTCTGCATTTACATATATGGGCTTAAACTCAGGTTGCTCAATGGTAGCTGAGCATTCTGTTGTTTTCCCATTTACATCGGTAACAACAACAGAATAGTACCCTGCTGCCAGGTTGGTGGCAGTTTGGGTGGTTTGTCCGTCACTCCATAAGTAGGAGTAAGGGGGAGTGCCGTTAACGGCAGTAACCGTGGCCTGTCCATCGTTGCCTCCGTAACATGTGACATGATGGTCAATCATGACTGAGCACTCGAGTGGGGGCACGTAGGTGTAACAGAAATTCATGTGGCTCAGACCGGCATACATCCCGTTAGGATTAAGGGGTGCATGGAGGTTCCCATCCTGCATCGGAGGGATCATCAAACCTGAATAATCGTAAGTGTTAGCATTGGGTCCGCCTTTTACGATTATTTCATGAATTTCAATGCCGGGCGAAACGCTCCAACTGAAAACCTGTCCGCAACTTGTCAGGCTAATATCAATGGTAATGGTACCACCATTTAGCTGAAAAGTCCCTGACATAGGGGGGTCCAGTTTGAAACCACCCGGGCACAGCGGAGGATTTCCCGGTGTAAAGGCCGGGGTAATTCCCTCCGGAAAGGAGGGATCGATGCTAGAGCATTCATTTGCTACCGAAAAATTATTGCCTGTCGTTCCTGGTGCCACCAGTTGTATTTCCTGCGCGGAAACCGCAATGGAAAGCGACATAACGATAAAGAACATCAGCAAACTGCTACATCGTCCTCTTAGGTTAATGTACATCTTTTTCATTTGATACTTTTTAGTTTAAGATCACTTGAGTTTTAAAGGTTCGTGAATCATTTGGTTTTTTCTTCCTGGGAGGTACTCCATAGACAAATTATTTAGTTAAACATTTGAATAAGCAATTTTGTATTAATTTTTTCATGTTGCAAGGTATTATTTTGATACCAGCCATAACTTTTATTGGTGAATTTGCTTAATAGGACGAAAAAACACCAATTATTTCACGAAAATTACAACAAGTCTAGGCTTACATCAATAAGGGATTTTCCTTAAATATTTCCTAGTAAAAATTTAAGGTAAATTCCGTAATATCCCTTATATAATTATTTAACTTATTTTGGGTATTTATTGAATTTTTCGCGGCAATTTTGCTCGTTCTGACCTTTAATAATGGGATTACATACAATAAAAATATTATCAAAAAATAATTTTAAAATAAATAAATAATACTTTCAAGATATAAATAATATAATAAAAACTAAAAAAATATATAAATAAATATTAAATAAATATAATTGTTTGTTTTTTTTAATAAACAGGGTGAATAAAGCAAAAACTGAGAATAAAGTCTAAATCACAAAAAAAAATGGGAGTGTTTTACCCCCATTTTTTACTCTATTTTTGAAAAAATACATTTTTATTTTTTTTCCGGTATTTTAATATAGACTCTTTCAGAAATATTTAAAGCAGTCGTTAAAGTACTTAAATCTTTAAATAATTCGCCATTTCTGCCCGACCAATGACTGTGTCCGATGGCTTTCATTTCAATTTCGGAAGTCCCTGAGTCTAAGTCGATCAGGGCCTCATACACCAGTGCAGGTTGTGCTGAAGTCATGTATTCCCTGTCGCCGGGGAAACGGGCATTGTACCAGTGCTGGTTCCAATCCCAAGGCTGGTTGATCTCCATCAGGACCCTGAATTTGCGCGGGCTCAATTCGGGCACCTGTGTTTGAAGCACGAAATTCCCTTTTGGGGTGGGCCCTGTCAGCGCGTCCGCCATCGGATGGGCTTGAGAAGGGATAAACAGTCCATCTTCAGCCTGTATGCCGCGCTTATGGCTCCAGTAGGGCAGTGTGGCAGGCCTGCGGACGGGGCCGGGCAACCATCGGCCCGTGGAAGGATCGCCGTGGAGATAAACGCCCTTAGCAATCGATTGGGCAACGTAAAGGGTTTGTATGTATTTACCTTGAAGGTCTTCCACCCAAATGGCCATCAGGGGATGGTTGTGTCTGGGACCCTTTTCAAACACCATATCCAGGGGCTGGCCCCCAAGGTTTACCGTTGTGACGATCACCTCCACAGGCTCAGGAGTACGCACGCGCTTCCACCAGGGATTTTGGTCAAGGGCATGTGCTGCAGGGCTTGCCCCAGCAAGGAATAAGGCGATGGGGATGATCCGCATGAAAAACCGTTTTCTTGCTTGCCTCGTAATTTTTCTTTTTTTGCTTGATACTTTCATAGTGCTTCCGGATTAAAATTCAAAAATAATCCCAATGGATGGCAGAACGGTACCTGTAAGATTTTTCAGGGTCTTCAGCTGGTAACGCTCTACCCCATTCCCGTCGGTAATGACAATGGGGTTTCCGTTTTCATCTTCCAGGCGGGTCACATTTTCGGGCAATTCCGACTCGAAGTTATAAATGTTCTGGATATCCAGGTAGGCCATCAGCGACCATTTATTGAGGAAGAACTGCTTATCAACCCTCAAGTCAAGCTGATGGAAGCTACCCAGGCGGTTTTGGTGAAACCTTGAATAGTCGAAGTAAGGGCCGTTTTGGGCATCCCAGGCATCCCTTATACTCGACAGCTCGAGGTCGTAGGGGGTGTAGGGTGCTCCGCCCGAGAAACGCCATTTCAGGCCGACTTCCCAGTTGCGGGGCAAAGGCCTCAAGGCTGTAAAGACCAGGATGTGGCGGTTGTCCCACTTCGCGGGTACATATGCCCCTTGATTATCCTGAAATTCACTCCGGACGAAGGTATAAGAAAGTGTAAGATTAAATTTCGCCAGGTTTTCCGTACGGTAATACAATTCCGTTCCAAAGGAGCGCCCTTTGCCAATGGAAAGCACTTCCTCATCGCCAAACACGCCAAAGTCACTCGACTGGCTTCCCAGAGCCACCGAATCACGGACAGAGAAGGGATATTGGTCATACATTTTATAAAACCCTTCGATGGTTAGTTTGCTGGCCCTGTTGGGGAGCCATTCCACGCCACCCACCAGGTGGTCTACCGAAATGTAGCGCAGGTCGTTGGTTTTATTTACCATCACACCATTGGGATTGCGATAGCCCAGGGTAATATAGGCAGGCATCTGGAAATATCGGCCCACATTCGCGTTGAGGTAGAAGTTTTCCTTCAGCTGGTAAGATGCCGAGAAACGGGGAGAGATTTGGTCGATGAGGTTCGACATACTGGCCGAATAGTTGTTGGCATCGCTGCGCAACCCCAGAGAAAGGCTCAGGCGGTTTTCTGCAAAACTGCGGGTCACCTGCCCGAAAACACCCCATTTAAAGAGGTCGTAGGCGGTCTGGTTTTTCACTTGGATCAACTGATTGTTGAGAAACAGATTTTGTGAGATATCGCCCGAGAATTTAGCGTACTCTCCGCCCAGGCCCCAGCTTACCCTGTATTGGTTGAGGCTTGTGGTGCGCTCAAAGCGTGCCTTGTTTTCAATCTCATCCGATAAGTAATCAAGGCTCCTGGGCAGGCTTTCATCGTTGCCCGGATATTTGAAAGCCGTATTGCGGAGCATGTTGCGGCTCAGCACAAAAAGGTCAGAGCCGTTGGAACGGAAATGACGGTAAGTGGCGCCCAGGGCGTAATTCCATTGCTCGTTTACGGGCAGTGATTCCAGCAGGATACGCTGATCTTCAGTCTCGTTTGCATCAAGATTCAGGGTAAACTGGTCGATGGCCCCCAGCCCGATTACGTTTATTTCCGAGCGTTCGCCCACACGGGTGTTGGTCTTAAACTGGAAATCGTTGTAGGTAGGCAGGAAGGGAAGGCCCAGTAAGGTAAAGAGGAACTGAAGGTAGGACCGCCTTGCCGAGGCCACGATCGATGTGTTTTCCGTCAGGGGGCCGTCGATTGACAATGCCAGGTCGCTTGCGCCAATGGTGCCGCGCAGGTTCATGCGGTCGCGGTTGCCGTTGATTTGCCGGAACTCGAACACCGAACTCAAAGCATTGCCACGGCTGGCAGGGAAGGCCCCCGAATACATTTCCACCTCACGGATGAAATCGACGTTGATCATGCCCAGGGGGCCACCACTGGCCCCCTGGGTGCTGAAGTGGTTGATGGTGGGAATTTCAATGCCATCCAGGAAAAAGCGGTTCTCGCTGGGCCCGCCGCCACGAATGATCACGTCGTTTCGGAAGGCAGGGGTGAGGGCCACCCCGGGAAGGGATTGAATGACTTTGGAGATGTCGCGGTTGCTGCCCGGGCTGCGCTCAATTTCCTTAATGCCAATCCGACGCAAGGATACGGGGCTTTCCTCTTTGCGCTGAAAGGGGGAGGCACGCACCTCTACAGTCTCAAGCTGAACCTTGATTTCCTTCAAAGGGATCTCAATGAACGCAGCCCTTGAGTTGCTCACCATGAACTCCTCCGTGACCTTGGCTTCAAAGCCTACCGAACTGACCGCCAACCTGAAAAAGCCAGGTTCAACCCCCGTAAACAGGAAGTTCCCGTCAAGGTCACTGGTACTGCCAATATTCGTACCATATATAATAAGATTGGTAAAGGGCAGGGGTTCGTTGGTGTCTTGGTTAAATACTCGCCCGCGAATGGTTCCCTGCTGCCCTATGGCCATAACCCCCGAAAAGAGCAGCACAAAAATGACAGAAATTTTCCTAAACATATGATTTTTTTGTTTATTTTTTGTAATTGAAAACCTAACAAAATTTGCCGGAAAAAGTTCTTTGTGTTCAATCTTTTTTTTAAAATATTAAACAGTCGTTTGTATTTCTAACGCTTTGATCTGTGACTAAACCTGAAAACCCTTGTCAGCATTCAATTTCCTATGCAAACAGAGCATGATGTCTGCCGGAAATTTCTGCCTTAAACCAAGTCCGCGTTTTTTTTTCGTATCCCTTTTTGGCTTTTTAAAATAGGATTAATTGTCTGTAAATCAATAGTAAGTAATTATCATATCCAGGGTTAATACGGAGTTAATACGGAGTTTAACCAATTAAGACCGTATAAACTCCGTATAAACCTATACTGTGGAATAGTTTTTCCTGGGACCAGCAATTGGAAAAAGACGGGGAGGGGTGAAGGTCAGATTTGTTACAAAAAAGCCTTCATCACGCCAAAGCGAAATGTTGAAGGAATGCGTTTGAAAATCTTTCAGGTTTCCTTATTTTTGAAAGGACAAAGGAAAAGGAGCAACCTAAAGAAAATCTTCTTACCTATGGAAACCCTGACGCTCACAACGCCTGCCCTGTTGTTTTCGGCCATTTCATTGTTGCTGCTGGCCTACACCAACCGTTTTCTGGCCATTGCCAACCTGGTGCGCAGCCTTCACGCGCGGTACAAGGAGAGCCCCAGCCAGATCCTGTTCGGGCAGATTGCCAACCTGAAGAAGCGCATCAACCTGATCCGCTCGATGCAGATCTATGGTCTGGCCAGCCTCCTGCTTTGTGTGGCCTGTATGTTCCTGGTGTATATTGAGTGGCAGGTGGTGGCCGAGATCATTTTCGGCATAGCCCTGGTGCTGCTCATTATCAGCCTGGGCATTAGCATCTGGGAGATCAATATCAGCGTGAAGGCCCTCAACCTGCACATCAGCGACCTGGAGGATACCGGCAGGCTGTAAGGGGGCATTTACCGACCTGTGGGGGCCATTGACCGATAGGCTATTGCAGGGTTTTTGGGGCAGGGCTAATTTTGTTGCATATTTATAGGTGTCTCACAAAAAAAATGCAATCATGGAACCTTCAAACAAAAGACGCGCACTGATCGGCATTATTTTCATTGCACTGGGTGCAACCTTGCTTATCAGCATTTTTAAAATCCCCATTTTTGGCTTTTACCTGCCACACCTTATCTTTTCCTGGCCGCTGATCCTGATCTTCCTGGGTATCCTATTGATGGTCAGCGAAAAAAACCGGTCTACAGGGGTGATCATGTTCGGTATTGGGGCATTTTTCCTGGCAAGGAATCATTTCAACCTTGACTGGGTGTTTATGATGAAGGTCCTGATCCCTGCCGTGCTGGTGCTGATCGGTATCTCCATGTTGTTTCCCCGTTCCCCCATCAGAAGGAGCCGTATCCACGGGTCGGCAGAAGATAAGGGGAATGTGGTGGATGATGTCAACGTATTCAGCGGAGGCGATAAATTCATTACTGCCGAAGCCTTTCGCGGGGGACAAGTGACCTGCATTTTTGGCGGCTCTGAGCTGAACTTCAGGAACGCTTCCCTTGCACCAGGCGAGAACATCCTGGACGTGACCTGCATCTTTGGGGGTTGCACCCTTTTTGTTCCTGAAGACTGGACCCTAAAAGTGGAAGCTACAGCAATTTTCGGTGGCTTCTCGGATGAGCGCTCCAAACGGAACCCCCACCTGGTAAGCGATCCCAACAAAGTGCTTACCATCAAGGGAGTGGTGTTGTTTGGGGGTGGTGAAATCAAATTAGCCTAAGCCCGATGAAGGACTTTATCCTGAACGACAAACGATTTCTGGCTTACTATCTTGGCCTGTGGTTGATAGCAACCGCAGGCCTTTTCCTGGTTTTGGATAAGGTTACCGACTGGGGCTGGCAGGTAATCCTGGTGGACAGCCTGTGCAGTGCCCTTTCGTTTTTTGTCATTTTCCTGGCATTATGGTACGTGGTGCGGTTTTCGGGGGGCTACTCGGAAAAAAGCCCCGAGAAACTGCTTACCTCGCTCATTGCTGCCTTGTTCCTGTTGGGGGCTTGGGTTTATTTCTGCCTTACCCTGACCTGCCTCTGTACCTCTTTCACGCAAGGCTATGTTGACTTTATAAGGAAAAGCCTGTGGATCCGTGCCCTGGTGGGTTATGTATTCGCCATCCTGATCAACCTGATGTTTTATAATTTTTACCTGATCCGTTATAGCCGCGAAGCCCTTGAGCGCGAAAACCAGTTGAAGGACCTTGTGCAGCGCACCGAACTGCAGGCTTTGAAAAACCAGTTGAATCCACATTTTATATACAACAGCCTGAATTCGATCAGCAGCCTGACGTTGACGGCCCCTGACAAGGCTCGTGAGATGGTGATTCGCCTGTCGGACTTCCTGCGTTATGCCTTGAAACAGGATGCCATGCAAATGGCCCCGCTGGAGAAAGAGCTGGAAAACATTGAGTCGTACCTGCAAATTGAGAAGGTCAGGTTTGGGGAGAAGTTGGGCTATACCTTCGAAATTGACCCTGGCTTGCGAGGGCAAAGCCTCCCTGTAATGATTCTGCAGCCCCTGTTTGAGAACGCAGTGAAGCATGGGGTTCAGAAAAGCGCGGAGCCTGTGAATATCCATTTTTCGGTGGAGCAGGCGGGGGGAGATGTGAAGTTGAGGGTAAGCAATGCCTACGACGCGCAATTTGCCCGTTTCAGGTCGGAAGGAATTGGGCTGGAGAACATCCGCAACCGGTTGAGGTTGATATTCGGAAACGGGAATTTATTGACCATCAGGGCAGAACAGGGGGTGTTCTCGGCCAGCCTGAGCCTGCCTGTTAAGAATTATTATGAAAAGTTACAAAGCCCTGATTATTGAAGATGAACAGCCTGCCCGCGACCTGCTGAAGGAGTTCCTTAAAGAATTTGAGCAGATTGAACTTGCGGGTGAGTATGGGGATGGTTTTGAGGGCCTGAAAGCGATCAATCGCCTGAAGCCCGAACTGATCTTTCTCGACATCCAGATGCCCCGCATCGATGGTTTTGAGATGCTTGAACTGGTGGATGAGGAAAACCTGCCGTTGGTGATCTTTACCACGGCTTATGATCAGTATGCCCTGAAGGCTTTTGAGTACAACGCCCTCGATTACCTGCTAAAGCCTGTTATGGCCGGGCGTTTCCGCGTAGCTGTGCAGAAGGCATTGCAAAGCCTTGATGCGGGCAACGGCAAGCGTGAAGAGCTAAGTAAGGCGCTGAACAACCGCATGGAAGAGGGGGCCTTCCTTGACCGGATCGTGCTGCGCTCGGGCGAGGGAATACAGGTGATTGCCGAAGAAGACATTTATTGCCTGGAGGCCCAGGACGACTATGTGCTGATTGCTACATGCGGGGAAGAGTTTCTGAAGAAGAAAACCCTGAAATATTTTGAGGATCATCTTGACCCTGCTTTTTTTGTAAGGGTGCATCGCAGCTATATTGTGCGCCTGGATGCCATTCAGAAAATTGAGCCCTATTCTAAGGATGCCTATTTGGCCATTTTGAAGAACGGCCGCAAGGTCGCAGTAAGCAAGAGCGGGTACGGAAGCCTGAGGGAGCGGCTTTCATTTTGAGGCTGCATATTTTTAGCAAATTATGTTCAGGGGGGATCAGAAAAAATATGGTTATACGTTAAAAAATGTTACCTTTGCAAATTGTTCGGGCAAATTTGCGTTCTTTGCGCCTGAAACCTTAATCCTGCAATAGATTCATGTTAAAAAACATAGGAAATCGCCCTGTTTTTGTGATCATGGTTATGTTGCTTTTGGGTACCTCCTGCAGCAAGTATCAGAAGTTGCTGAAAAGTACGGATAACGACCTGAAGCTTCAGAAGGCCATTGAATATTACGAAAAAGAGGATTATCATCGTTCCATCGGGCTGTTTACGGATGTGATCCCTGCCTTTAGGGGGACCCAGAGGGCCGAGGAGATCAATTACTATTATGCCATGGCGCATTATAAGGTGCGCGATTATGTGATGGCCAGCCATTACTTCCGCACTTTTACCCAGGCCTATCCCATGAACGAACATGCGGAGGAGTTCCTGTTTCTTGCAGCCTATTGCAAATACCTGGATTCGCCCCGTCCGAGCCTCGACCAGTCCACTACGCGTGAAGCCATCAGTGAGTTTCAGATCTTCATCAACCGATATCCATCGAGTGAAAGGGTGGAGGAGGCCAACAGGCTGATCGACGAGCTGAGGGATAAGCAGGAGAAGAAAGTTTTTGATCAGGGTAAATTGTATTTCGACCTGATGGATTATGTGGCCTCGGTTACCACATTCAATGTGTTGATCAGGGATTACCCCGACACAAAATACCGTGAAGAGGCCTTGTTTAATATTGTCAGGGCAAACTACGAATATGCAAGGAATAGTATTGACCAGAAGCAGGTGGAAAGGTACAATGAAGTCATTGCTGCCCACCAGCGACTGGAAAGGCGTTTTCCCGAGAGCCCATACTTGGGTCAATCGTCCAGGCTCAGGGATATCGCCAGGGCAGAGATAGCCCGCCTGATCCCAAATGTAGAAATAACGGAAAACAATTAAACGGAACATGGATTACAAGAAATCAAAAGCGGAAAGCACAACGGTTACCCGCGACCTGAGGCAGTTTGACAAGGATACCGGTAACATTTACCAGTCGGTGGTTATTATTTCCAAACGTGCAAACCAGATAGGCCTTGAGATGAAAGAAGAACTCAACAGCAAGCTGGAAGAGTTCGCCTCGTCGACTGACAACCTGGAGGAAATATTTGAGAACAGGGAACAGATCGAGATTGCACGGTATTATGAGCAGTTGCCTAAGCCTTCGCTTATTGCCGTGAGCGAATATCAGGACAACAATATTTATTTCAGGATCCCAGAAGAGGAACCCAAGAAATAAATTTTTCTGAAAAAAAACCTGCCTGTCCCCGTATTCCGGTTGGGCAGGTTTTTTTTATCTTTATGAAAGCAAAAGAGGTGAAAAAACCCGAAATTTGTGCTGATGCTCATAATATGTAAGGATTTTTTCGTTTTAATTCAAACCCCTGCAATGGTCTGCTCACATTTCAAAGGGAAAGACCAAGAAGAGAAGCAAAATAAAATGCGCATGAAAAGAATACTGATCCTGGTCGTAGTTTTTTTTATTGGTTTTTCCTCTCTTCCGTTGAGGGCGCAGGAAATGAACTGCATGGTGTCGATCAGCACGCCTGGTCTGCCTGAGACCGACAGGCTGATCATGCAGACCCTGCAAGCCGACCTGTATGAGTTTGTGAACCAGCGCAACTGGACTCAATATCAATTCAACACTCAGGAACGGATTGAGGCCTCCATCATGATCACCATCAACGAGCGCTTGGGTGATGAATACAAAGGCACAATACAGATCCAGTCGAGGCGCCCCGTTTTTAATACTTCCTACGATTCGCCCCTGTTTAATCACCAGGACCGTGATGTGCATTTCCGTTATCTTGAAAACCAGCCCCTGGAATATGCCGACAATACCTTTACCACGAACCTGACCTCGCTGGTGGCTTTTTATGTATATGTTATTCTGGGCTTCGACTTCGACAGCTTTGCTCCCTATGGGGGCAATCCATATTTTGAACGGGCACAGAACATTGTTAACCTGGCCCAGAATGCGCAGGAACGTGGCTGGAAGTCATATGAAAGCCAACGCAACCGTTATTGGCTGATGGAGAATATTTTCAACACCACCTATCGCCCCATTCGCGAGGCAATGTATACTTATCACCGTTTGGGTTTTGACCGCATGACTGAGAATATGGAGACTGGTCGTGCAGAGGTGATTACTGCCCTCGAGATGCTGCAACGCGCCCACCGTGAGCGCCCCGGGAGTTTCCTGATGCAGTTGGTCATGACCGCCAAGAGCGATGAAATGGTGAATTTGTTTACAGAGGCCAATCCCATGGATAAGAATAAGGCAATACAAATACTTACCGAAATTGATCCTGCCAACAGCTCGAAATATCGAAGGATGACTCAGGGTACAGAAGCTGAAATCCGTTAAACGTCTGCTTAAAGTTTTCTTTTTGGTTTGCTAAAGTTTCTTAACTTTGGGCCGTTAATTTTTTCCTGTATGTTAAAGCATCTGCTGGTAGAAAATTATGCCCTGATCGAGAAACTGGACCTGAACTTTGGTGAAGGCTTTACGGTGATTACAGGGGAGACGGGTGCCGGGAAAAGCATCATGCTGGGGGCCCTGGCACTGATCCTGGGCCAGCGTGCCGATATCCAGGTGCTGATGCACTCCGACCGCAAATGCATTGTGGAAGGAATTTTTGACCTATCGAGCCTTTCGCTTCATGATCTTTTTGAGAAACACCAACTCGACTATGACGAGCTTAGTTGTTTCCGCCGTGAAATCACCCCCCAGGGGAAGTCCAGGGCCTTCATCAACGATACGCCCGTAAACCTCGGGGTGATGAAGGAAATGGCTGAACGCCTGATCGACATCCACTCGCAACACCAGACCCTGCTGCTGGGTGAGTCTTCATTCCAGTTTGATGTGGTGGACAGTTTTGCCCGTCATTATGAAGCGGTTGGAGCTTTCCGGCAGGGCTACAGGAAATGGCAGCAGCGCCTGGCCCAGCTGGAAGAGATGGAGCAGCGCGAAAAGCGGTCACGGGCTGACCTTGACTATTTCCGCTTTCAGTATGAAGAACTGGAAAAGGCCAGGCTGGATCCCTTGGAATATGAGCGTCTGGAAGGGGAACTTCAGGTGATTCACCATTCGGAGGAGATCAGGTACAACCTTGAGAAGGCCATGTTTGTTCTTGAGGACTCTGAGGCCAATGTGCTTGGGAGCCTGAATGAGATTCTCCAATTGCTAAAGCCTCTTGCTCATTGGAATGAAAACTACCGGCAATTGCTCAGCCGTTTTGAGTCGGTTCAAATAGAGGTGAAGGACCTCAAGGCCGAGTTGGAAGACCAGACAGAAGGCGTGGTACATGATCCTGCGCGCAGCCTTGATCTGGAACAGCGCATTGATTTGCTTAACAAACTACTTCTGAAGCACAACGCCACCCAAATGGAGGAATTGGTCAGGATCCGCGAGGATTACCTTGAAAAGATACAGGCCATTGATTCGCTGGAGGAGGAAATCAAACAGCAGCGGGAAGAAGCCGCCACAATGGAAAAGAAATTGAAGGAGATGGCTCTGGAGCTTTCACGAAAGCGGAAAGGATCTATTCCGGAAATTGAAAGTGGGGTAAGCGGGATGCTTCACCAGCTTGGAATGCCGGGAGCCAGTTTCAGGATATCGCACCAGGTGCTGCCATCGCTTGGGCCCAATGGTCAGGATCAGATATCATTTTTGTTCAGTGCCAATCCTGGAGGAGAGCCCAGGGAAATTGCCCGGGTGGCATCAGGCGGTGAGCTTTCGCGGCTAATGCTTAGCGTAAAGTCGATGATCTCGAAAAGAAATCTGCTGCCTACCATCATCTTTGATGAAATTGATGCAGGCATCTCGGGGGAGACTGCGACGCGGGTAGCCAACATCCTTGAAAGCATTTCGAAAAAGATGCAGGTGATTGCCATTACCCATCTACCACAGATTGCTTCGCGGGGGGAGTCCCACCTGCTGGTATATAAAATTGTGGAAGGCGGGCGTGCCCGAACCGAGATCAGGAACATTAAGGATCAGGACCGCATCCTGGAGATTGCCAAAATGCTGGGTGGCGAAAAGCCCACAGAGGTCATGCTGGCAACCGCCCGCGAACTTATTATTCATTCAGTCAGAAATTAAAAATAAGAGATATGTCAAACCAATTGCTGAAAGGGAAGAGAGGTATAATTTTCGGAGCCCTAGATGAAAATTCCATTGCCTGGAAAGTGGCAGAGAAGGCTTATGAACACGGTGCCCATTTAGTATTGACAAACGCGCCCATTGCGCTGCGTAAGGGCGATATCTTCAGACTGGGCGAAAAGATTAAGGCGGAAGTCATCTCGGCCGACATCACTCAGGTGGACGAGATAGAGAACCTGTTCCAGGAGAGCATGAGCATCCTTGGGGGAAAGATTGATTTCGTGCTGCACTCAGTGGGCATGTCGCCCAATGTGCGCAAGGGGCTTCATTACACCGACCTGGATTATAATTATATGAACAAGACACTGGATGTTTCGGCTATCTCGTTTCACAAGGTATTGCAGGTAGCCTATAAGATGGATGCCATGAATGACTGGGGCAGTGTCTTGGCCCTGAGCTATATTGCAGCCCAGCGTACCTATTCATCGTATGGCGACATGGCTCAAGCCAAAGCCATGCTTGAATCAATTGCCCGCAGTTTTGGCTATCATTACGGGCTAAAGCGTAAGGTGAGGGTGAACACCATTTCGCAGTCGCCAACGGTTACCACAGCTGGAACAGGCGTTTCGGGCTTTAAGAGTTTTTATGCCTACGCCAACTGCATGTCGCCCCTGGGCAATGCCTCTTCTGATGATTGCGCCAATTATTGCATAGTGATGTTCTCGGACCTGACCCGCAAGGTGACGATGCAGAACCTGTTTAACGACGGTGGATATTCGACCATGGGCATCAGCGACACCTTGATATCCAGTTGTTTTACCTGCCAGGGAGAGTGCTTTGATGATCCCGGGGAAAAAGAATTTATTTTGGGAAAAAAGGAGAAATGATGAGGTGCACTGTTTCACGCACCCAAGCCTAGCAGGCTCACCATGGAGGATGAAACAGATTTTCCCGGATATTGCTGAAAGTATTATTTCTGAACGCCTGAAAAGAAAACCCGGGCGGCATTGTAGAAGAATGAATTTTTTGAATCCAAAACAATAAAACGTCCATGAATATTCTTGTTTGTATCAGTGTTGTGCCCGACACGACGACTAAGATAAGGTTTGCTGACGACAACACCCGCCTGGATGTTGCAGGCGTTCAGTGGGTCATCAATCCCTGGGATGAGTTGTCTTTAACCCGTGCCCTGGAGTTGAAGGATGATGCATCAGCAGGGGTGAATCAGGTGAGCATTGCCCACGTGGGAACGACCGCCTCAGAACCCACCCTCAGAAAAGCCCTGGCGATGGGTGCTGACAATGCTTTTCGCGTTAATGGCGAATTCAATGATGCTTATCAGGTGGCTGCTGGCCTGGCAGAAGTGATTAAGGCGGGTCAGTTCGACATGGTGCTTTGCGGCATTGAATCAAGTGATTACAACGGATCAAATGTGGGTTCAATGCTTGCTGAAATGCTCGAACTTCCCTCTGTTTCGGCTATCTCAAGCCTGAAGGTGGAGGATGGTAAGGCGCTGATCATCCGTGAGATTGATGGAGGAAAGGAAGTGATAAGCGTGTTCGCGCCTTTTGTCGGCATCGTACAGAAAGGTATTGCCAAAGAGCCGAGAATTGCCTCAATGAGAGGGATCATGCAGGCCCGTACCAAGCCCATACAAGTAATTGAAACTGCCGCAACAGAAGCCTTTACCCGAGTGATTCGGTTTGAGCCTCCGCAGCCTAGGGCCGCCTGTAAGTTTATCGACCCCGACAATGCAGGAGAACTCATTTCCCTGCTGCAGAAAGAGGCCAAACTGCTGTAATGCTTGATGCATTGAAAAGAAAAATTCTAGAATCAAATCAATAAGAAATTTCCAATCCTATGTCAGTATTAATCTATGCCGAAAATTGGGACGGCAAATTCAAGAAACTCACCTTTGAGCTGGCTTCATATGGTGCCAGGATAGCCGAAATGTTGGGCACCAAACTGATTGCAGTTTCCATTGGAAATGTTGAGGAAAGCGAATTGAAACAACTGGGAAGATTTGGTGTTGAAAAGGTTATTGCAGCCGATAACAAGCGGTTAAAGCAGTTCGACAGCCAGGCATATTCAGGGCTCATTGCTCAGCTAGCCCAAAAAGAAGGGGCGAAAGTAATCATCCTGGCCAGTAACAATGCAGGGAAATCAATTGCGCCCAGACTATCGGTAAGACTAAAGGCAGCTCTGGGTTCAGGCGTGAATAAACTACCCCTGAGCACCGACCCCTTTGTTGTAAGCAAAAAAGTCTTTTCGGGTAATGCGTTTGCGCAGCTGTTGCTTGACACACCAGTGAAGATAATCACCCTCTTGCAAAACTCGTTCGACCTTGGTGAGAAGCCTGTTGATATCACTGTTGAAAACCTCCAGACCGATTTGGGAGGTCTTGAGGTGAAGACCGAGGTCATTGAAATCAGGAAGCAGGAAGGCAATATCCTGCTTACAGATGCCGAGATCGTGGTATCAGGGGGGCGTGGAATGAAGTCGCCTGACAACTGGCAGCCTATTGTGGAATTGGCAGAGCTTTTGAATGCCGCCACTGCCTGCTCAAGGCCTGTGTCGGATGAAGGCTGGAGGCCTCATGAAGAGCATACTGGACAGACCGGGAAGATCATAGCTCCCAATCTGTATTTTGCTGTAGGGATTTCCGGGGCAACCCAGCACTTGGCGGGGGTCAGTTCCTCGAAATACATTGTTGCAATCAACAACGATAAATCGGCCCCCATATTTGAGGCTGCGCAATACGGAATTGTGGGCGATGCGCAGAAAGTGCTGCCCCAGATTATAGAGGCAGTAAAGGAACTCAGGAATAAATAACAATTTTCTTGCCCCTGGCGGCCCTGTGCTAACAGGGGCAAGGTTTTTCTGGCCCATAAGATCACTCATCATCAAATCCAAAACAATCCATGCTCAGTCAGATAATTTTTGCAGTAGCCTTACTCCTGACAATTTGGATATTTGGCTATACCTCCTCAAGGTATATTAAACTGTTCAGGATCACCAAACCCGCCTTTCCCGTAAGGGATATCAGGAAACGTATCTTGCTGACCCTGCGGGTTGCCATGGGACAATCGAAGATGTTCCGCAAGCCCTTCACGGGCTTTATGCATGCCTTGGTGTTCTGGGGTTTTCTTGTAATTCTCATTGGAAGTATTGAAATGGTTATTGATGGCCTTACGGGATCAGAACGCTCCCTAAAAGTGCTGGGTGGCCTTTATGAACTGATCATAGCTTTAGGGGATGTTTTCGCCCTGCTGGTTGTCATTGCCATCCTAATTTTCCTGGGGCGCAGGCTTTTTTTGCATGTGAAGCGCTTTGAGGGCATTGAGATGAAATATATCTCACATCTGGATGCAAAGGTAGCCCTGTCTATTATTCTCCTGCTGATGCTTACTTTGATCGGGATGAATGCCGGTTATGTGGCTTTGAAGGTGGCTGGCAATGAACCCATCCACGGAGTCTTTCCCATCAGCAAGCACCTGGCAGGGCTGCTGGAGGGGATGAATGTCGTCCAACTGCATCTGTTCCACGAAATTCACTGGTGGGCACACATTTTGTTGATCTTTTTCTTTGCCAACCTCCTGCCTTACAGCAAACACTTCCATGTTTTCATGTCGTTGCCCAATGTGTTCCTTTCCCGGCTCGATCCCCTGGCCAAGCTGCCCAATATGGATAGTATCACGCGTGAGGTGAAGCTGATGATGGATCCTGAAACCGCATTTGCTTCCGCGGAAGGGGAAGCTGCTCCGGAGCGTTTTGGGGTAAAGGATGCCGAAGACGTAAGCTGGAAGAATTACCTTGACTCACTGGCCTGCACGGAATGCGGGCGCTGTACTTCGGTTTGCCCTGCAGCCATCACCGGCAAGAAGCTTTCCCCGCGAAAGATTGTGATGGATCTGCGTGCGCGCATGCGAGAGAAAGGCAAGGGACTGATCAGCCAGGGTAAGGATTTTATAGGCCAGAAGGCCTTGCTGCGCGACTATATCTCTGAAGAAGAACTCTGGGCTTGCACCACTTGCAATGCCTGTGCCAAGGAGTGTCCAATCAATATTAACCAACCCACGCTTATTGTGGATATGCGCCGTTATCTGGTGATGGAAGAAGGATCTGCCCCTGGTGAATTGAAAGCGGTGTTCAACAACATTGAAAACAATGGTGCGCCCTGGCAGTATTCATCTGAAGACCGCCTCCTTTGGGCTAAAGATATTGAAATTAAGAAATCGTAAGCCAAAACAATCAAGTTGCATTCAATATGGAGACCGTAAAAATAGAAGTACCTGTAATGGCCGATCTTTTTTCTCGTGGTGAGCAGCCTGAATACCTGTTTTGGGTAGGATGTGCAGGCGCTTATGACGATCGTTACAAAAAAGTGGCTGCTGCTTTTGTCAAAATCCTTTCTTATCTTGAGGTTAATTATGCCGTCCTTGGCAAGGAAGAATCCTGTACAGGTGATCCTGCCCGCAGGGCAGGCAATGAGATGCTTTACCAGATGCAGGCGTTGCAAAACATTGAGCTTTTCAAAGGCTATAAGATCAATAAGATCATCACAATTTGCCCACATTGCTACAATATTTTTAAGAATGAGTATCCTGACCTGGGAGGACGTTACCAGGTGATCAGCTATGTCGATTTCCTGGATGGGCTGATCAGCAGCGGAAAGCTGGTGTTTAGTCCCGAAGCTCTGGGTGGCGTGACCATAACGTATCACGATCCCTGTTATCTTGGCCGGGGCAATGATATCTACGATTCGCCCCGAAGGGTGTTGCAGGCGGTTTCCGGAAAACTGGTGGAGATGCACCGTAACCGCAGCTTTGCCTTGTGTTGCGGTGCAGGAGGGGGGCAGATGTTCAAGGAAGCCGAGAAAGGAGACAAGGAGGTATTTATTGAACGTACCGAGGACGCCCTGAAAACGGAAGCTTCCGTAATAGCCACAGCCTGCCCTTTCTGCATGACTATGATGACCGACGGACTGAAATACAAGAGCAAGGAAGAAGACATCAAGAATTATGATATTGCCGAACTCATAGTCCAGGCTATGGGAATTTAATAAACCTAAAAAGCATACCCCAAACATGGAGAAAACAAAAAACCTGAAAAGCGGAGAATTTTTAGTAAGGGATATTTCTGCCAATGACATTTTTGTTCCTGAGGAATTTAATGAGGAGCAGTTGATGATTGCCCAGACCTGTAAGGATTTCATTGAGGCTGAAGTTTACCCCCGATTGGACGAGCTGGATAATGGGAACCGTGAACTTATGAAGGAAGTCCTGAAGAAGGCGGGTGATCTGGGCCTGATGGGTATTTCCATCCCTGAGGAATTTGGGGGCTTTGGCCAGTCCTTTTTGACCCAGATGCTTGCAGCAGAAACCATTGGAGCCGGGTATTCCTTTTCTGTAGCCTTTATGGCCCATTGCGGAATTGGCACCCTGCCCATCATGTATTATGGCAATGAAGAGCAGCGACAGCGTTATATCCCGCAACTGGCAACCGGCAATCTGCTGGGAGCCTACTGCCTTACGGAACCCGGCGCAGGAAGTGATGCCAACTCTGGCAAAACTTCTGCCATCCCCACTAAGGATGGCAAACACTATATCCTGAACGGCCAGAAGATGTGGATTACCAATGCAGGCTTCTGCGATATACAGATCGTCTTTGCTAAGGTGGAAAACGACCGCATCCTTAGTGCCTTTATCGTGGAGAGCAATATGCCCGGGGTTAGAATTGGCCCCGATGAGCATAAGATGGGAATCAAGGGTTCGTCGACGGCTCAGGTTTATTATACCGATGTAATGGTCCCCGCAGAAAATATGCTGGGTGCGCGCGGCGAAGGTTTCCGTATTGCCCTGAGTATTCTCCACATGGGCCGAATGAAACTGGGCGCCAATGTGATTGGTGCCTCCAAGAAAGCCATCACTGATTCCGTAAAATATGCCAATGAGCGCAAGCAGTTCTGTGTGCTGATCTCTGCCTTTGGCGCCATCCAGTATAAGCTTGCAGAAATGGTGATTCGCACCTTTGCCCACGAGTCAGCCATATACAGGGTAAGCAGCGATATTGATGAATTAATGGAAAAACTGAAAGTTGAAATGCCCGATGCAGGCAGGGCGGTCATTGAAGCCATCAGCCATTACGCCGTCGAAGATGCTATCCTGAAGGTGTATGGATCAGAGATGCTTGACTATGTAGTGGACGAAGGAGTCCAGATTCACGGGGGTATGGGGTATTCTGCCGAAATGAACATTGAACGCGGTTACCGCGACTCAAGGATCAACCGTATCTTTGAAGGTACCAATGAAATTAACCGCCTGTTGGTGGGTGATACCGCGATGAAGCGCGCTATGAAAGGCGATTTTGATCTGTTTGGACCGGCTGAGGAACTTTTCAATCAACTGGGAGCCATAACGGATGGCGCCATTGCATACGAGGATTACTTTCAGGAGAAAAAGCGTTACATCAGGAACTTCAAGAAAGTTGCCCTGTTGTGTATTTATGCTGCTAACAAGCAGTTCTCAAAAAAACTGGTGCGCGAGCAGGAAGTGATGATGAATATTGCCGATATCATCAGCGAACTGTATATTGCTGAATCACTTGCCCTGAGGGTTGAGAAAATACAGGATATGAAAGGGGAGGCTTTCCCCCTGTACCAGGATATCCTGGATGTGTTCGTATATGATGCAGCACAAAAGATCAGCAAGTTTGCCGGGGAATGTGTGCATTCACTGCCTGAGAAAGAACAGGAAGAGAACCTTGTGGAGGCGGTGAAGGCTTTAACCTGTGTGAAGGGTGTGAATGTGAAGGATGCCCGTCGCCGCATTGCAGCCAAATTGATAGAAGACAACGAGTACAGGTTCTAATCCAGCCTGGATCAAATAAAAAAGGGATCCGTTTTGTATCGGATCCCTTTAATAATATTAAAAACCTATTAGCTATTTTTCTCAGCAGGCTTGTCTTTTTCTGCTTCAGGTTTTTTGGGCTCAATGATAATTTCCTGAGCATCTTTGTCAAAGTCAATGTGGATGACTTCACCTTCCTTGATACGGTCCTTGATGATCTCTTCTGCAAGAGGATCTTCAAGATATTTCTGGATGGCACGTTTCAGGGGACGGGCACCAAAAGCGGCATCCCATCCTTTTTCGGCAATGAACTCCTTGGCTTCCAGTGAGAGTTCAACATTGTAACCCAAGTCGTTGATGCGCTTGTAAAGCTTGTTGAGTTCAATGTCGATGATTTTGAAGATGTGTTCTTTCTTGAGTGAGTCGAAGATGACCACATCATCCACCCTGTTAAGGAACTCAGGGGCAAAAGCTTTTTTCAGGGCATTCTCGATGACACTTTGTGCATGCTCACTGGAGGAAGCCTGTTTTGCTGAAGTGCTGAAACCAACACCCATGCCAAAATCTTTCAATTGCCGCGAACCAATGTTCGAGGTCATGATGATGATTGTATTCTTGAAGTCAATTTTGCGGCCCAGACTGTCAGTAAGCAAACCATCGTCGAGCACTTGCAGCAGCAGGTGGAACACATCGGGGTGTGCTTTTTCAATTTCGTCAAGCAGCACCACGGAATAAGGCTTGCGGCGGATCTTTTCTGTCAATTGCCCGCCTTCCTCATAGCCCACATAACCAGGAGGCGCTCCAATCAGGCGGCTGACAGCAAATTTCTCCATGTATTCACTCATATCAATGCGCACCAGGGCCTCATCAGAGTCAAAGAGGTGCTTTGAAAGTACTTTGGCCAGGTGGGTTTTGCCTACCCCCGTAGGCCCAAGGAAGATGAAAGAGCCGATTGGTTTTGCAGGATCCTTTAAGCCTGCCCTGTTTCGGCGAATGCTGCGCACTACCTTAATAATGGCTTCATCCTGCCCGATAACAGTCTTGCCAAGGTCTTTCTCCATATTGATCAGGCGCTCGCTTTCGTTCAGGGCAATGCGTTGAACAGGAACCCCTGTCATCATGGAAACAACCTCTGAGACATTCTGCTCGGTGACGACTTCTCGGTGCAGTTGCGATTCTTCCTCCCAGTGCCTTTTTTCCTGTTCCAGTTTTTCGCCAAGTTCTCTTTCCTGGTCGCGCAATTTGGCTGCCAGCTCATATTTCTGGCTCTTGATGGCTCGCGTCTTTTCATTACGGACTTCATCAATCCTGCCTTCGATCTCGATGATGTTCTCGGGCACCTTGATGTTGGTAATGTGCACGCGCGAACCGGCTTCATCCAGGGCATCGATGGCTTTATCTGGGAGGCAGCGGTCGCTTACGTACCGGTCGGTAAGGTGAACACAGGCCTTGATGGCTTCATCCGAATAGGTCACCAGGTGGTGGTCCTCATATTTCTGTTTGATGTTGTTGAGGATCTCTATGGTTTCTTCGGCCGAGGTGGGATCTATCAAAATCTTCTGGAAACGCCTTTCCAGGGCGCCATCCTTTTCAATATGCTGGCGATACTCGTCAAGGGTGGTTGCGCCGATGCATTGCAGTTCGCCCCTGGCAAGGGCTGGTTTAAACATATTGCTGGCATCCAGTGAACCCGAAGCACCCCCCGCACCTACAATCGTATGCAGTTCATCGATAAACAGGATCACATCGGGGTTCTTTTCCAGTTCGTTAAGAAGGGCTTTCATGCGCTCCTCAAACTGCCCGCGGTACTTGGTGCCTGCCACAAGCGATGCAATGTCAAGGGTAACAAGGCGCTTGTTGAACAGGGCACGGGATACCTTGCGCTGAACAATCCGCAGGGCCAGGCCTTCGGCAATGGCTGATTTCCCTACCCCCGGCTCACCAATCAGGATGGGGTTGTTCTTTTTACGTCGCGAAAGGATCTGTGCGATGCGCTCCAGTTCCTTTTCACGTCCCACAACGGGATCCAGCCGATTCTCTTCGGCCGCTCGGGTAAGGTCACGGCCAAAGTTGTCCAACACAGGTGTCTTGCTCTTATCACCCGTCTTTTTAAAGGAACTCCCAAACGTGCCTTCGTTGCCCTCATCTTCATCGCTGCCTGCCGAAAGGTCACCGCGAATGTCTTGCCTGGTTTCCCCTTCAGGATTGCCACCCTGCCAGTTGTGAATCTCCTCTTTCACAAGGTCGTAATCTATCCCTTGTTGATTGAGCGTTTTGGTGGCCAGGTTATCGTGGTCCTTTAATATGCTCAGCAAAAGATGCTCGGTCCCGATCATTTCGCTGTTGAAAAGTTTGGCTTCCAGATAGGTGATCTTCAACACCCGCTCAGCCTGCTTGATCAGGGGAATATTGTCAACGCTGCGCCCTTTCGGAGCGCTGCCCTTGATGGTATTCTCAATGATGGCCTTAAGCTTCGACTGGTCGATGCCCAGGTGGGATAATATCTTTACAGCCAAGCCTTCACCTTCACGGATGATTCCGAGAAGAAGATGTTCTATCCCTATATAGTCGTTGCCGTTGCGCAAGGCTTCTTCACGACTGAAGGTGATGACATCCTTAACTCTTGGTGAAAATTTCGCTTCCATTCAGGTCATTTTATTTTTAGCAAATCAAAATTAATTACAATATTAAACAAATCAGAGATTCCCCTACGGAATTATTAACAATAATTAACCGAAATTGTTAGAAAGTTCCAGATTTTATAGATTATTTGGGGCTGAAAAGTGCATTAAAATTCGTATTTTCGTAGCTTCAATTGATCCCCTTTGGGATTTTATAAAATACTAATAATCAATATGTCTGGAGAAAAGATTTTCAAGGTTGATATTGAGGAACAAATGAAGTCGGCATACATCGATTATGCCATGTCAGTCATTGTTTCGAGGGCGTTGCCCGATGTGCGCGATGGAATGAAGCCCGTTCACCGCCGCGTGTTGTTTGGTATGTATGAATTGGGGAACCTCAGCAACCGTCCCTATAAGAAATCTGCAAGGATAGTAGGGGAGGTGCTGGGTAAGTATCACCCCCATGGTGACTCCTCTGTTTACGATACCATGGTGCGAATGGCCCAGCTGTGGTCCCTGCGCTATCCTTTGGTTGATGGGCAGGGAAACTTTGGCAGCATTGACGGCGACAGCCCTGCCGCCATGCGTTATACCGAAGCCCGCCTCAGGAAAATTGCAGAAGAAATGCTGATGGACCTGGATAAAGATACCGTCGATTATCAGAATAACTTTGATGATACCCTGCAGGAGCCTGTGGTGCTGCCTGCAAAAATCCCCAACCTCTTGGTAAACGGGGCCTCCGGTATTGCTGTGGGAATGGCTACCAATATGCCTCCCCATAACCTGTCCGAAGTAGTGGACGGCATAGTGGCTTATATTGATGATAACGATATCACCATTGAAGAGCTGATGAAGTTTATAAAAGCCCCCGATTTCCCCACAGGAGGCCTTATCTATGGTTATGAAGGGGTGAAGGAGGCATATATGACAGGCCGCGGACGAATCGTGGTCAGGGGTGAGGCTTCCTTCGAAGCCAACGAAAGTGGTAAAGAAGCCATCATCGTCACGTCCATTCCCTACCAGGTCAACAAGGCCGAAATGATCCGCAAGACCGCTGACCTGGTGAACGATAAGAAGATTGAAGGCATCACAGATATCCGTGATGAATCCGACAGGCAAGGCCTTCGCATCGTGTATGAGCTGCGTAAGGATGCCATCCCCAATGTGGTGCTTAACCTCCTTTACCAGCATACCGCCCTTCAGACAGCCTTTAATGTGAACAACATTGCCCTGGTTCACGGTCGCCCCGAGATGCTGAACCTGAAGGACATCATTGTTCATTATGTCAATCACCGCCATGAGGTGGTCACCCGCAGGACAGCCTATGAACTGCGTGAAGCCGAAAAACGCGCCCATATCCTTGAAGGCCTCCTGATTGCCCTCGATCACCTCGATGAGGTGATCAGCTTGATCAGGGCTTCTCAAACCCCCGAGGAAGCCAAAAACGGCTTAATGGAAAAATTTAGCCTCTCCGAGATGCAGGCCAAGGCTATCCTCGAAATGCGTCTGCAGCGCCTTACAGGCCTTGAACGTGAAAAAATCAAGGAAGAGTACGATGAACTGCTGAAAAAGATTGAATACCTTAAATCGGTACTTGACGACCTCAGCCTGCGGATGGGCATCATCAAGCAGGAACTTCTGGAAATGAAGGATAAGTATGGTGATAAGGCAAGAACCGAAATTGAATATACCGCCAACGATTTCCGCATCGAAGATACCATCGCTGATGAAGGCGTGGTAATCACAATTTCGCGCCTGGGTTATATAAAGCGCACCCCGCTTACCGAATACCGCACCCAGAACAGGGGAGGGCGGGGGAGCAAGGGTTCATCGACCCGCCAGGAAGACTTTGTTGAGCACCTGTTTACCGCCACCAACCACAATTACCTGCTTTTCTTCACTGAACAGGGCAAATGTTTCTGGATGCGCGTATTTGAGATCCCCGAAGGTGCCAAATCAAGTAAGGGTAGGGCCATTCAGAACCTGATAAACATCCCTGCTGACGACAAGATCAAGGCCATCGTAAATATTAAAGACCTGACGGATCAGGAATATATTGAAAACAATTACATTATTCTCTGCACCCGTAAGGGGATCATCAAGAAGACGAGCCTTGAAGCCTATAGCCGCCCGCGTGCCAATGGCATCATCGCCATAAGCATTCGCGAAGGCGACGAACTGATTGAAGCCAACCTCACCAATGGAAAAAATGAGGTTCTTATTGGTTTGAAGAGCGGGAAAGCCATCCGTTTCAACGAAAGCCAGGTGAGGCCAATGGGTCGGAATGCCGCAGGCGTTAAGGGTATTACGCTCGCCGGAAATAAAGATGAAGTAATTGGCATGGTTTGTGTAGAAGATACTGTGAGTAGCATCCTCGTTGTTTCGGAAAAAGGCTATGGGAAGCGATCTCCTGTAGAGGAATACCGAATCACAAACCGTGGAGGAAAGGGCGTAAAGTCACTGAATATTACCGATAAAACCGGACCCATGATTTCCATGGTTAATGTGACTGACAATGACGATTTGATGATCATCAACAAATCGGGCCTGACGATAAGGCTTTCCGTTAGCGAACTCCGCGACATGGGGCGCGCCACTCAAGGGGTGAGGCTGATTTCCCTCAAGAATGAAGACGAAATTGCGGCTGTGACCAAAATTCAGGAATCCATCCTGAATGGTTTGAGCCTCGAAGACGAAGAGGAAATCGGAGAAGACCTTGCCCAAGGGCAAGATTAGACCCTTTCACAAATTTCTAATCAGCATTGTTGAAATTAAAATAATGCTACATTTGTAAATTAATTAATAGTTCACCAAAAACCAAAAAAATGACCCCAATGAAACGGACAATCTTTCTTGTAATATTTTGCTTGTTTACTGCAACTTTTGCGCAAGCCCAAACCAGGGATGTGCGCCGTGCAAATACGCAACTCAACAGGGGTAATATTGCAAATGCCAAGGAAATGATAGACAAGGCAATGCAAGACCCCTCTACTGTAAATGACGCTGCCAGCCAGCTGTTGAAAGCCAAGGTTTATATGGAGATCTTCCTGAGTGAAGACCCTGAAGTAAAAACCCTCGCCGTCAATCCCCTGGAAACAGCCTACCAAGCACTTCAGATTGCCAGGGAAAAAGATGTGGATAACAAAAACCTCATTGATATTCAGCAAACTCTGCTGGTAATGTCTGAACTTACATTTAACCAGGCGGTGGAAGCCTTCAATGAAGCTGATTATCCATTGGCCAGCAAGGGTTTCCTGCGGTCTTACAACCTTTCCGAATCTTTCGGCTCGGTAGATACAACCACCTTGTACAATGCCGCACTGGCTGCTGAAATGAGCCGCGATTTTGAAAACGCTGTGACCATCTATGACCGCCTGATTGGTATGAATTACGACCAGCCCTATATGTATTCCTCCATGTCAGCCGTTAAAATGGCTTTGGGCGATACCCTTGAGGCTACCCGTTATATCAAGATGGGACGCGAAATTTATCCTGATGAACTCAACCTGATCTTCTCAGAAGCAAATATCTATATTTTCACAGGCCAGATTGAAGAGGCCAGGGAGATACTCAATATCGCTCTTGAAAAAGACCCCGAGAATCCAAATCTGCACTTCGCCTTTGCCGCCAACTACGACAAAATGGCCCAGGACACTACCTATACCGTTGAAGATCGTATGTTTGCATTCAGAGAGGCAGAAAAGGCCTACAAAAGAGCTATAGAGCTGGATGAAAATTATTTTGATGCCATCTATAACCTCGGAGTCCTTTACTTTAATGAAGGGATCCGGATTTTTGAAGAAGCCGATGCCAAACTGAGAATGAACCCAACTGCTGCTGCCTTTAAAGAATACGAAGAGCAGGAGGGGCGCTTCAGGGATCAATGGCTCGTCGCTCAGCCTTATCTTGAGAAAGCAATGAACATGATCGAAGAAACTGATCCAAACCTTGAAGTAGTGGTGGTTTCCTTGCTGCAACTCTACGCCAGGACCAACCAGCCCGAAAAACTGGAACAAATGCAGGATCTTTATCATAAGCATTTCGGCCAGCCTGAAGAAGAATAAGGACGCTATCCATTACGGATAATGATTATTAATAGGGGACCAATAATTTGGTCCCCATTTATTTTAATAAAAAGACTGGTTAACATAATATTAATTATAAGACAAAGTATCATCATTAAATAAGCCAGCAGGTAAACCTCAGGTAAACTATAAATAAGAAGGATTTTAGGAATTGCAGGCAACCTAAGGATGCGCAACAAAATAATATTCGCTTGTTGAACGGAACACATCCACGAATTTATTCTCCTGCAGCGAAGGTTTTCTTTCAAGATAATCTTTCAGCAGCGAAATTTTATAACCAAGTTCTTTTACAAGGAATGAAAACATTTCTTCAGGTTGGGTTCCGTAAAATTCACTGGCACCGAGTCCGCTTTCGAAAACCACAATAGGCTTCTGCTGCTTGAGGATTCGAAAGGCGCCGCGAAAAACATCAAACTCTCCTCCTTCAACATCTAATTTAATAAAATGTATTGCAGTTGTTTCGGGAATCAGATCATCCAGGCGCTTTTTTTCGACTGTAATAGATTCAATGTCAGGGTTTTTGATCTCGTATTTGCGCATTTTTAGGCCGCTGTAAGCGGGAGCATTCTTAACAAACTGAAATTCGGCGGTTCCGTTGCTTCCCGACAAGGCAAAAGGCAAAATACTTACATTTCCGTTGAAACGGCTGCGCAGCCTCTGGTAAAATACAGGAATGGGTTCGAAGGCATAATGAAAGCCCGTTGGCGACAGTTTAACCATGCGTTCAAGCACCTCGCCCTTATGACAGCCAATATCAATGCAATTATACCCGGGTTTGATGGTCCGCTCCATAATCTCCCAGGTCAAGCGGTCGTATTGCATATTGCGCGTCAGGTCAATATGCAGTTTTGATAATCCTTTTTTCAGAATTTTTTTGATCTCCATGTCTTTTTTCCGCCAAGCTTTTTTTAAAGCCCCAAAGCGGGCCCCAAAGCGAATGCAAACTTACCCATTCCTTTGCTTTTTTGAAAGAAAATTTCAGAAGAAAAATGTTCCCCTAAACGATGCGGTAAACTATGGCGTTGATATTCATTCCTGCCCCTACAGAAGCCATTACGAAATGATCGCCCTGCTCAAGGGTATGGTGGTCCATTTTCTTTTTCATGATCATATCGAGCAAGATGGGCACCGTGCCCACCGAGTTATTGCCCTGGCGGGCAATGATCATGGGCATGATGTTTTCGGGTTTCTCGTATGCCTTAAACAAACGAAGGGTTTTCTGAACAATGACATAGTCCATCTTCCCGTTGGCCTGGTGAATCAGGATTTTCTTCACATCCCCGATCCCCACCCCTGCTTTTTCCATACATTCTTTTACAAGTACCGGCACATGGGTTATGGCATATTCATAGACTTTACGCCCGAGCATCTTGATAAAGAGATCATCTCCCGGATAGTCGGGCTTGTTTGATTTGTCCATCCAAAGCAGCTTGTAATGGTCCAGAGTATCGCTGCGGGTTTTGTGGGCCAGGATACCCACTGGAATCTCACTTTCCACACTTTCAAGCACAACCGCACCGGCACCGTCAGAATAGATCATCGAATCGATGTCGTGGGGGTCAGAGATACGGGAAAGCGTCTCTGCTCCAATCACCAGGGCCAGGCTGGCGTCGCCCGATTTAATGAAATAGTCGGCGTGAATGACTGCCTGCACCCAGCCCGGGCAGCCGAACGGAAGATCGTAGGCAACGGTACCGGGGTTTTTTATTCCAAGCTTGTGTTTAACACGGGATGCGATGGAAGGTACGGTATCAGGGGTTGTACTTCCAAAATACACATTGCCATAATTATGTGCAACAATTACATAGTCAAGATCCTCAGGATCAATGCCGGAATCCTCAATGGCATTCCGGGCTGCCAGAAAGGCCAGGTCGTCGGTATTCTGGTCTTCGCGGGCATATCTGCGCTCCTCTATCTCGGTGATTTCCCTGAACTTTTCTATGATCTCCTCATTGGACTTTTCAAGGGGAACCCCGTTTTTTTCATAAAATTTGTTCTGAAGAAAAGCTTCATTTTTTACAACCACTTCAGGAACAAAACTCCCGGTACCTTTAATGATGGAATATCTTTTCAGTCTCATTTTGGACTATTTAAGGGGTATTTTTTTGAAGCAGTAAAGGTACTAAAACCTTTTTTCTTACGGTAAGAATTAAATTATTGTTTTAAACAAAATGGCCCCTCTCCTATCGGTCTTCCCGTTTATTTTTTTTGTAACATTCAATATAACAGTATTTTAAGTCAGATAAGACTTTCAGTTCCTGAATTCCGCCTCAGGGCTTTGACCTGAAAAAGAAAGACCAGGCTCATAGTTAATACGGAGTTAATACGGAGTTAATACGTTTTAAACCGTATAAACTCCGTATTAACTATGGGGAAATTAAGAAGATGGAACTGTTTTTCTTCGGAGGGAAATTTTGTTAAGATTGCTGTTGATGGTTTTAATAAATGGTTTTTATTGTTTTCAATCATAAAAGAAGATTTGGCACGAAGCCATAATTTCCAGAAAAAGGCCGTCGCAACCTATGGGTGGCGACGGCCTGTAAAAAATGATAAAGTATTAAGATTTAACTCAGAGGGCTTTTACTTCAGCGCCCGAATTTGTTTTCATTGATTTAATCACGGGTTGGCCGCCGTAACTGACCAGGGCGCCCGAACTGGCATCAATCGACATTTCATTATTTACGAACACGTGGTTGACAGCCCCCGAAGAGGAATAGATCTCGGCAGTGTTGGCCTGGAGTTGGCTGGCATCCACTTCGGAGCCCGCATTGCTTTTGAGGAAAAGTTCATTGACTTTACCCCTGAGCTTGGCGTGGGCACCGGCAGTGGCTTCCAGGGTCAGGGTCTCAAAATCGAGGTCCAGCTCGCTGAAAGCTCCCGAGCTGATGATGAGTTCGAGGGCAAGTCCTGCGAGGGTATTCACCGAGGTGACCCTGGCCCCGGCAGAGGCCCTGAGCGATTCTATGGCCACGAAATCCACCCTCACGTCGAGGGCCTCGTGCTTACCCACCCTTTCCTTCAGGTGGATCTTCAGCACCTCATTATCAACTTCGGTCACCACCAGTTCGAGAAGGTTGTCGTCGGCTTCTACGGTCAGGCCGACTTCTTCGGCCTGTAACAATTCGACCTTTACGGAACCAGAGGCTTCTATGGCCCGGAAGCTGGCTACCTGGCGCGTTTCGGTAATGACGTTCCGGCTTCCCTGGGTTACTGGACCCAGTTTCAGGTTGACCCTGACCACGACCATAAGCGCGGTCATTGCTACAAGGATCAGGATTATGGCTGCAAGAAGAATTTTGTTTGTCGTCTTCATTTCTATCGTTTTTTCTGTTTTTCAGAAGAAAAGCAAGTTTAATTATTGTTTTGCTCGCGGAAAGTTTTGTAACGCTTTTCCAGCTCTCCAAAGTCCATCCGCAGCAGATCGAGCATACGGAACATCTGGGGCAGTTCCTCCTGGATGAATTGCTCTTTTTTAAGCTCCAGGGTTTTCTCGTACCCGTCATCACTGACAAAATAGCCGATGCCGCGCTTGTTGAAGATGATCCCCTTGTCCTGGAGATAGTTGAAGGTTCGCATGGCAGTGTTGGGATTGACTTCTACCTGAACGGCAATCTCACGGATGGAGGGGATTTTCTCCCCTTGCTGCCACTTTCGCTGCAGGATGTTCTCGCAGAAATAATCGGCTATCTGCAGGTATATCGCTTGATTTTCATTGAATTCCATAATCATACCTCCCTTTCTTTAATGCCAAACCAGGTGAGAAGAAGGAAAAATGGGACGGTCAGGTAATAGAATGCAAATTTTACGATATCAACCAGGGTTTCGGAAAAGAACTTTTCCAGTCCTGGAGATAGGGCTGCATTGGTTACGATTTCATTTCCGTCAAAGTTCAGGGTTCCGAAAAGCAGGTATCCCACCAGGGCGGCCACAAGACCTATTACGCTCTGGATGACAAACAGGCTCAGGATGGTTTTCAGGAAGTTGTGCTTGCGGAAATACATGGCCCCGAAAAGAAAAACGGATTGCGTAATAAAGTAAAGAATGAAAGCTTTTAAAACTTGTGCTGACCAAAAGAATTCGAAGGTTCCCCGGGGGATTGGCACCTGCAGGATCAGGTAGACCAAGCCAATGACAAGGGCAAAACCCAGGAATACCAAAATGGGAAACAGGATTGCTGTAAGCAGCCAGGCGTTGACCAGGCGTTCAAGGTTTGATACAGGGAGCGTCAAGAATGGAATGCTTTTCTGGGGGCTCTGAACCTCGGCAAAAATAATACTGGTAAACACATAGCCTACGATGAAAAGGATCAAATAGAAGGGAACTTCAAGATTCAGTTTAGCCCCAGGATTGTAATATACCGTAAAGAGGTTCACGATCAAAAAGATTCCTGTAAACCCTGCGAATCCAATTAGCATTCCTGAATAATTGGAGATGATCTGGCGTTTTCCCAAAAGGAAAAGCCGTTTGAGACTGAAGGTGTTATTTTTGTTTTCCATGGTTAAGAGGGATTTTCAAAAACATCATTGATGGCTTTGGGTTGGCTGATCACGGCGTTGAACAATAGTTCGAGATCAACCCTGGTTTCGCGCTTTGAAGTATTTAGCAACACGGCAGACTGTCCGCCAAAGACCTCTTCAGCGTAAAGGATCTTTTCGCCTGCTTCCTTTTTATGTTGGGGCTCAAAAAGGAGTTTGTGCGAGATGTCCTCGATGCCGCGGTTGAAAATGATCTTTCCATCCTCCATAATGATCACGGGATCAATCAGGCTTTGCAGGTCGCGCACCTGGTGGGTAGAGATGATGATGATCTGGTCGGCTTCCATCGAGGCAGCGATCACCTTGCGAAACTGGCTCTTTGAAGGGATGTCGAGCCCGTTGGTAGGTTCGTCCATCAGCATCAGCCTGGCGTTGGTGCTCAGGCCAAAAGCCAGCAGGAATTTCTTTTTTTGCCCGTAGGAAAGCTGATTCAGTTTCTTTTGGGGATCCAGCTGAAATTCTTCGATCAGGTTGTTGAATTTCTCCATATCGAAACGCGTGTAAAAAGGCGCGTTGAGTGAGACGTACTGAAGAATCTTAATGGAAGGCAATTCGAATTCTTCAGGCAGGATGTAAATGTCTTCCAGGGCTTCGGGGATCCGGTCTTTTGACTCAAAGCCATTCAGGCTGCATTTGCCCGATTGGGGAAATACCAATCCTGCAATGATCTTGAGCAAGGTGGTTTTCCCTGCCCCATTTTTGCCAAGCAATCCGTAAATGTTGCCTTTTTCCAGCCTGAGGCTCAGACCATTGAATAATGGCTTTTTGCGATTGTAGGCGAAAACTACGTTTTCTATGATTATCATTTTTTTATTGTTTTAGTGTACCACTTAACTAATACACCACAAATGTAAAAAAGTTTTTCATTACAATCCAAACTTATTTTGCTTTTTTTTAAAAAGTTTTTTTAAATATTTTATAACAAATTGTGATTCAGTATTATACGTTATTTGAGAAAACTTCCAGCCAAAGTCATAAATGAAGGTTTATCCGGATGATGAGCATTCAAGCATTATCTTTGTCAGGAAAATTAACAAGAAGAGTATGGACTGCCAGGGAATCATTGAAAGAATATATAAGGAGGTGAAGCCTTTTACTGCCGAAGGGATCATTGCCGATTACATCCCTGCCCTTGCAGGGGTAAGCCGCGACAATCTGGGCATTAGTGTGCACGATATCAAGGGGGAATTTTATGGGGTTGGGCAGTACCAGGTGCCTTTTTCCATTCAAAGCATTTCGAAGGTGTTTTCTTTTACCCTGGCTTATGAGGCCATTGGTGAGGAGGTGTGGCAACGGCTGGGCAAAGAGCCTTCGGGAACTTCTTTCAATTCCCTGGTTCAAATAGAGCATGAGTACGGTATTCCGCGCAACCCTTTCATAAACGCTGGGGCGTTGGTGGTGGCCGATATCATATTATCCAATTACAAGTACCCCTGGAGGCAATTTCTTGATTTTGTACGCAAGGTTAGCAATGATTCCGCCCTAAATTTTGACGAGGAGGTTGCGGCGTCCGAAAAAGAAACGGGGCACAGGAATGCTGCCCTTGCCCATTTTATGTACAGTTTTGGAAACATAAAGAATCCTGTTGAGGATGTGCTCAATTTTTATTTTATGCAATGCGCTCTTGAGATGTCTGCCGAGAGCTTGTCGCGGTCCTTTTTGTATTTAGCCAACCACGGGGTCCTCCCCCATTCGGGCGAGGAAATTCTTACGATAAGCCAGGCCAAGCGTTTGAATGCGCTGATGCTGATGTCGGGTTTATACAACGAATCGGGTGAGTTTGCCTACAGGGTGGGCCTTCCTGCCAAGAGCGGCGTCGGCGGCGGCATTGTTGCGGTGTATCCCAGGCATTACAGCGTATGCATTTGGGCCCCTGCCATAAATGAATACGGTAATTCCATTGCAGGGATCGAGGCCCTGCAGCGCTTCACCTCCTATACACAAATGTCTGTTTTTTAGGATAGTGGGCAGTTTGACGATCGATTTTTTCTGGTTTTCGGTGCTTAACAATTTTTAACGCCCAAATTGTAGCGCTTTGGCTTGCTATTAGCTATTTTTGCGTCACATTATTTAAACTAAATTGATATATGGACATCAAGGAACTGAACCAGCGGATTCAACAGGAGAGTGCATTTGTGGACATCCTGACGATGGAAATGGATAAGGTTATTGTGGGTCAGAAGAACATGGTTGAGCGTTTGATGATCGGTTTGCTGGCCAATGGGCATGTCCTGCTCGAGGGGGTGCCGGGGCTGGCAAAGACGCTTGCTATTAAATCGCTTGCCAATACCATTAAGGCTCGTTTTAGCCGCATACAGTTTACCCCTGACCTGCTTCCAGCCGACCTGATCGGAACGATGATATACAGCCAGAAACGCGAAGAGTTTGTTGTGAGGAAGGGGCCTGTGTTTGCCAACTTCATTCTTGCTGATGAGATCAACCGTGCCCCTGCCAAAGTTCAGAGCGCATTGCTGGAAGCCATGCAGGAACGCCAGGTGACCATAGGTGATCATAGCTTTATTCTGGATGAGCCTTTTCTTGTGCTGGCCACCGAAAACCCTCTTGAACAGGAGGGCACCTATCCCCTGCCCGAAGCCCAGGTAGACCGTTTCATGCTGAAGGTAATGATCGGCTATCCCAGCCGGGAAGAGGAAAAACTGATTATGCGCCGCAATATGCTGGAGGCGTTTCCGCAGACCAAACCTGTACTGGAGCCTGCAGATATCGTCAAAGCGCGCAACGTTGTGCGTGAAGTTTACCTGGATGAGAAGATAGAGAACTACATTACAGATATTGTCTTTGCCACCCGTTACCCTGGAGAATTTAAACTTGAGAAATTTGCGCCGCTGATTAGCTATGGTGGGTCGCCTCGTGCCAGCATCAACCTGGCCCTTGCATCCAAAGCTTATGCCTTCATCAAGCGGAGGGGCTACGTCATTCCCGAGGATGTCCGTGCAGTTTGTGCCGACGTGATGCGTCACAGGATTGGGCTTACCTATGAGGCTGAGGCAGAAAACATCAGCACTGAAGACATCATCAACGAGATTCTGAACACAGTAGAAGTTCCTTAATCCCAGGTTCGATGGAAACCACTGAGCTTTTAAAAAAGGTCCGCAAGATAGAGATAAAGACCAAGGGTCTCTCCAATCAGATCTTTTCTGGGCATTATCACAGTGCCTTTAAGGGTCGTGGTATGGCCTTCACGGAAGTCAGGGAATACCAGTACGGAGACGATATCAGGAGCATCGACTGGAATGTTACGGCGCGTTTCAACCATCCGTATGTGAAGGTATTTGAGGAAGAACGTGAGTTGACAGTGATGCTTCTGATAGATGTGAGCGGTTCTAATGATTTCGGGGCAGTGGGTGTGCTCAAGAAGGAAAAGATCACCGAAATAGCAGGAGTGCTTGCGTTTTCAGCCATTAACAACAATGATAAGGTAGGAGTGATATTTTTCAGTGATAAGATTGAAAAATTCATTCCGCCTAAAAAAGGCAGCAGTCACATCCTGCGCATCATTCGTGAATTGATCGATTTCAAGCCTGAGCACAAGGGTACTGATATAGGTCTGGCCCTGAAGTATTTGCGCAATGTCATCAAGAAACGCTCTGTTGCCTTTTTAATCTCTGACTTGAACAACAGGAACTTCGAGGAGCCCCTAACGATTGTTAGCAAGAAGCATGACCTGGTTTGCATCAGGGTTTATGATGAGCGCGAGAAAGACCTACCCCTCTTGGGGCTGATGAAATTTAGGGATGCTGAAACTGGTGAGGTCTATTGGCTGGATACGGCCAGCAAGTCGACGCGTGAGCAGTTTGAGCAATGGAATCGCGAACAGGAGAAGTACCTGAAGACGACCTTTACCAAGGCCGGGGTTGACCTGGTGAATATCCCCACCCATCGCGATTATGTCCCACCACTCATGAACCTTTTCAGGAGAAGAAGCAATTAGGCTGAATAATTATGCGAAATAAAGCCGGAAAATATACCCAATTATTCGTGAAGCAGGTTTTTGCAAACCTGGCTTTGCTGTTTATTCTGTTTTTTGCTACAGAGGGACTTCAGGCGCAACAGGTAAAGGCAATTCTTGAGCCTGACTCTATTGTAATCGGCAAGCGGGCAGTGTTAAGGGTGGAAGTCTCATGCCCCTCAGACAGTCAGGTCATCCCCGTTGCCTTGAATGATACCATATTTGAGGAGGTGGAGATCTTTTCGGCCAGCCCACTGGATACCCTGAGGGCTGAAACGGGCGATTATTTCATCCGGCAGGAATTTGTCATCACCGCTTGGGAAGAGGGCTTTTATCCCATAGCCCCCATTCCTGTATTGGTCGTCAGTAGGACAGATACCTTGGAGGTATATTCGGCCCCCTTGCTTCTCAAGGTCTATTCGGTGGAGGTTTCCGAGGATGCCACTCCTTATGACATCAAGCCCATTTTCAGAATGCCTCTGAGCATTGCCGAAATGGTCCGCGTGGCAGGACCTGCCATTTTATTGCTGGCCTTGTTTGCAGGTCTGGCATGGTGGTTTTATAAGCAACGCAAAGGACGTCCCCAGGCAGAAAGCATCTGGGAAAAGCCCGGCATCCCTCCTCATATTGCTGCTATTTCCAGTCTTGAGAATTTGAAAAACAAGAAGTTATGGGAGAATGGCAAAGTAAAGCTTTATCATAGTGAATTGACCTATATTGTACGGATGTTCCTGGAGAAACGTTTTGGATTGTTGGCACTAGAGATGACCTCAGGGGAGATCCTTAAGGCCGTCGAGCCTCATCTTAAGGGAGAGGATATGACGGATTCCTTGAAGGTAATTTTCGAACTGGCCGACCTGGTGAAGTTTGCCAAATTCTCGCCTGAACCCCAGCAGAATGAAAAATGCATGGAGTTGGCGCTGGATTTTGTGAAGCGGAATTTTCCTTCTCCCGTCGCTGAGGAGAAGAAATACAAGCAAGGGGGAGAAGAATAGGATTTGAATTTGCCCATTGTAAAGAATTTTGGACAGAAAATTTTAAATGACAGAATCAGTCTAAGAAGTGGACATAACATTTGCATATAAGCCTTTTCTGCTTTTGCTGGCCCTGATCCCGCTGTTGGTAACCTGGTATATTTGGAAACACCGTGATCATGGGCCCGACATCTGCTTTGCGCATTCGGAGTTTCTGGAGGGCGTTAAGAAGAGCCTTCGGCTGCGCCTTATACATCTGCCCTTTATCCTGCGTATGCTTGTGCTGGCCCTGCTTATCATTGCCCTTGCGCGTCCGCAGTCCTCTTCACTTTCGCAGGATATTAGCGTGGAAGGGATCGACATCATGATTGCGCTCGACATCTCAGGCTCTATGCTTGCAGAGGACTTCAGGCCTAACCGTCTGGAAGTGGCCAAGAAGACCGCCCTGGAGTTCATAGAGATGCGTCCTACAGACCGAATGGGTATGTCCGTTTTCAGCGGTGAAAGCTTTACTCTTTGCCCACTGACCACCGACCACATCCTGCTAAAGGAGCTCACAGCAGGAGTCACTACAGGGATGGTTGAGGACGGCACTGCCATTGGCGACGGCCTGGCAAATGCCATAAACCGCTTACGTGAAAGTGAGGCCATCAGCAAAGTAATCATTCTGCTTACCGATGGCATAAACAATTCAGGGGTCATCGATCCCTTAACAGCCGCAGAAATTGCCAGCGTATATGGAACTCGGGTTTACACCATTGGTGTGGGCAGTAAGGGGAGTGTCCCTTACCCTTTCCAGACCCCCCTGGGAATTCAGTACAGGCAGGTGGAAATACCTGTGGATGAGAGTCTTTTGCAACAGATGGCCTCAATGACGGGTGGGACTTATTACTGGGCTGACAATGAACAGAAGCTTTCGGAGATTTATCAAGAAATAGACCAGTTGGAGCGCACAAGGATAGATGTCACGGAGTACACCCGAAAAACGGATGAGTTCTCTCCACTGATAATCCTGGCCCTGGCGTTGTTGCTTTCGGAAATGTTGTTGCGAAACACCTGGTTAAGAATCAATCCCTGATCAACAGTAATAAAGGATTATGGAAATATTCAAATTTGAACACCCAAATTACTTGTTGTTGTTGGCGTTGGTCCCTGTGTTGCTGGGTTTATTCTGGCTCTCGTGGCGTCAGCGTAAGAAGGCCTTAGATCGCTTTGGGGAGGCAGGGGTTACACGCAATTTAATGCCGGCACGTTCGCTAAAGAGGCCCTGGTTCAGGTTTTTCTTGCTCTTAGCGGGGTTTTCGATGCTGATTCTTGCCCTTGCAAACCCCTTGATTGGGAGTCGTATGCAGGAGGCCAAAAGGGAAGGCATTGACGTGATGATTGCACTGGATGTGAGCCGCAGTATGCTTTCCGAGGACATCAGGCCCAACCGCTTGGAACGGGCCAAGATGGCTGTGTCAAGGCTAATTGACAAGCTTGATTATGATCGGGTGGGGCTGGTAGTCTTTGCAGGGAATGCCATAACCCAGGTGCCCATTACTTCTGATCATTCGGCTGCCAAGATGATGTTGCGTACCGTTTCCACCAACTCTGTTTCGGTGCAGGGCACTGCCTTGGGAAGTGCAATTGAAAGGGCCCTTTCCTCGTTCTCAGGCGAGAAGCTTGAAAACAAGGTGATCATCATTATCAGCGACGGAGAAAACCACCTGGACGATCCGGTGGAGCAAGCCAGGCTTGCCGCCGAGCAAGGAGTTGTTATCCATACGGTAGGAATAGGAACCAAGTCGGGCGCGCCCATCCCCGTTTACCAGGGGCAGCAGTTGTCGGGCTTTCTGCGCGACAACCAGGGCAATACTGTAGTGTCGCGTTATGATGAGGCAAGTCTGAGAGGCATTGCAGAAGCTACGAGAGGAGTGTTCAGACACGGTACAGGCGCAGATATGGGGCTTAACAGTATTCTCGAGGAGATCAGGAAGGTTGAAAAGGATACCTTTGAGACAATGGTCTTTGCAGATTACCAAAGCCGTTATCATTATTTTGTGGCATTGGCCCTCTTCTTTCTGGTCCTTGAGATCTTTATTTTTGAGCGAAAGAACAAGTGGCTTCAGAAAATCAAATTGTTTGACTAGGGGAAAAAATTGAAAAACATTCCATGAATAGGATCTTTATCACAGTTATGATGTTTTTGTTGGCTGCTCCATTTGCAGGCATGGGGCAGTCAGACCGGCGGTCCGTTCGGCAGGGGAATAAGTTGTACCATAAGGAAAAGTACAGTGATGCTGAGATCCGTTACCGCCAGTCCCTGGAAGAGAACCCGCAGAATACCAGGGGGATTTTTAACCTTGGAAATGCCCTTTACAGGCAAGGGCGCTACGAGGAAGCTGCAGATCTGTTTGAAGGCTTATCGCAGTTTGCTCCTGATGAGAAAGAAAAGGCTTTTGCTTATCATAACCTGGGCAATACCTTTCTTCAGTCTCAGAATTATTCGGAAAGTGTAGAGGCCTACAAGAATGCGCTTCGTATTAACCCAGAGGATGAGCAAACCCGATTCAATCTCGCTTATGCAATGCGTATGCTACAGCAACAGCCTCTTCAGGACCAGGGTGGCGAGGGTGAGGATGAGCAGGAGAAAGATCAGGATCAGAATCAGAATCAGCAACCCGATGATCAGAATGAGGATCAGTCTGAAGAAAAGCAACAGCCAAAGCCTGATCAGATCTCTCCCCAGGATGCCCAGAGAATCCTTGATGCATTGAATCAGAAGGAACAAAAGGTACAGGAAGACCTGAAGCGCGAACAGATTCAGCGCGCGACGGGACGTCAGGAAAGAGAATGGTAAACAAAAATAAGTATGAAGACCAAGGCTTTGCTTATTGGATCGTTTTGCCTGCTGATGGCACTCCCGCTCTGGGCTGATGCGGTGAGCTTCAAGGCATCAGGGCCCTCAGAGGTCTCCCTTGGCGAGCGCTTCAGGGTGGTTTTTTCGGTCAATGCACGTCCGTCCGACTTCAACGGACCTGCCTTTGACGGCTTTGTCGTGTTGTCGGGTCCTAATCAGTCATCGAGTTCATCCACTCAGATCATCAACGGGCAGGCGTCTCATTCGGTGAACTATTCATTCACCTATATCCTGGAGGCCACGCGCGAAGGGACTTTTACCATCCCCCCTGCACAGGTCACCGTGAGTGGCGACCACTATGAGTCAAATTCTCTGAATATAGGGGTGTCTGGACAGGCCCCCCAGGCAGGAGCGCAACCAGCCCCCGGATCAGGTCAGCAGCAAGCTTCTACTGGAGGAGTCAGTGACAGGGATATCTTTCTTAGGGCCCTGGTGAGCAATTCTAACCCCTATCAGGGGCAAGCCGTTACGGTGACTTATAAACTGTATACCCGTGTGGTTGTGTCGCAGTATAGCATTGAGAAATTGCCTGCCTACCAGGGTTTCTGGGCCGAAGATGTTTCGGCCTCAGGGCAGCCTGATGTCACAGAAGAAGTGGTGGATGGGGTAAGATACAATGCGGCAGTGGTGCGGCAGGTGGTTTTGTTTCCCCAGCGCGTGGGTGAATTGACAATAGAACCTTTGGATATGCAGACGCTGGTGCGCATATCGGCACCCAGGAGAACCGGGAGCCTGCTGGATGAGTTTTTTGGAGGTTCTCCCTTTGGCTCATTCCAGAATGTGGAACGGCCCTTGCGTTCCAACCAGGTCAGGGTGAATGTTAAATCCCTTCCTGTACAAAACCGTCCCCCTGCCTTCAATGGCATGTTGGGCTCGTTTGAAATGAAAACCGACCTTTCTCCTTTGCAGGTCAACGTTAATGAACCGGTTACTCTCAACATCACGGTTACGGGGAACGGCAACCTTAGGATGCTGGAAAAGCCTGAAGTCCAGTTTCCATTAAACCTTGAGGCCTTTGATCCCAATATTTCTGATAATATTCGTGTATCCTCATCAGGTGTTTCGGGGAGCAGGAACTTTGAATACCTGCTGATTCCCCGTACTGGGGGCAGTTTTGAAATACCGCTCATCCAGTTCACCTTCTTTGATCCCTCCAGTGGCAGGTATATCACCAGGACAGGCGGCCCCTTTACTGTTGAAGTGACGGGCACGGCTGAAGCCCTGGGTGAGGGCACTACTGGCGTAAACCAGGAAGAGGTAAGATACCTTACCTCGGATATCAGGTTCATCAACAACCATGTGTTGCATCTCAGGCCAACTGGAACCCTATTTTTTCGCAGCCGGTTGTATTACGGCTTGTTGTTTGCATCCATAGCCCTGTTTGGACTGTTTCTGATCCTTAGGCGGAGGCAGATACGCATTCAGGGTGATACGGTGCTTATGCGCAATCGTAAGGCGCAGAAAATGGCAAGCAGACGGCTGAAGCAAGCTGGTGCTCTTCTTGAAAAGGGAAACAGCAATGAGTTCTACGATGAGATATTCAGGGCATTGTGGGGATACCTTTCCGATAAACTGAATATCCCAATGTCAAAACTGAACAAGGATGAGGTGTCTCAGGTATTCCAGCAAAAAGGAGTTTCTAAAGATTTGGCCTCCAAGTTTCTGGCAGCATTGCAGGAGTGTGAGTTTGCCCGCTTTGCCCCAGGGGCTCCTGACGTGCGTATGGAGGAAACCTATCAGTGGGCCCTTGACATCCTTGTGACTCTGGAAAAAGAACTTAAGAATAAAAAGTTTTAAGCTATGGGCAAGCAAACTGGCTTACTCTTCTTGACCATCCTGACCTTGGTGCTCCCCCTCAGGGCAGCTAAACCTGACCAGTTGATAGAGCAGGCTAATCAGGCTTATGTTTTAGGCGAATATTCTTTTGCTATTGAACTTTATGAGTCGGTAGTTAAACAAAAACTTGAAGCTCCAGGCCTTTATTATAACCTGGGGAACGCGTACTTCAAAGAGAACAAATTTGGCCTTGCCATTCTCAATTATGAAAGGGCGTTGAGGCTTAAGCCAGGGGATGAAGACATCAGGTTTAATTTAGAGGTGGCCAGATCACGCACCGTGGACCAAATCAACCCTTTACCCCTTATATTTTATGAAAGGTGGTGGAAGGGCTTTTATTCGCTCCTCAGCCCCAATACCTGGGCTGTGTTTGTTATTATACTGCTTGTCGTTTCCATGGTTTTGTTTGGTTTTTTCTTTTTTTCGAAAACACGCCCCTTCAAGCGCGTAAGTTTTTTCTTCGCTTTGCTGTTTCTTTTCCTCACCCTGATTTGCATGATATCGGCCAGGGCCCAGTATTATCATTTGTTTCAGAAAGAAGAAGCCATCGTCATGGTACCCAGGGCTGTTGCCAAAAGTGCTCCTGATGAGACCAGCCCGGACCTGTTTGTCATTCATGAAGGTAGTAAATCCCGGATAACAAATGAGTTGGGTGATTGGTTTGAAGTAAGGCTTGCCAATGGAAACGTAGGTTGGGTAAAAAAATCTTCCGTAGAGATTATATAACAAAAAAGCCTGTTATCGCGCATTGTCAACACAGGCTTTTTCAGTGGAATCTTGGAGCAAACCCACAAAGGGGATTTGGATTGGAAGCTATTACCCTTTACCGCCCACTTCCTTCATCGTCTCTTCCACGCAGTCTTGCTTCCCGGAAGAGCATTTTGTTAAAATCACGCTCGGCTTCATAAAGCAAAGCGATCTTTTTTACTGGAAGGATTCTTTTCAGTTTCTCGTAATATTCTCTTTTAATGGCTGCTGATTGTTCCACGTAACTTACCTGGTCTTCAGCATACCTGCTGGCTTCTTCCTGGGTCATTTCAGAAACCTCTTTTCCTGACCATTTTTCTCGGTGGGCATTGGCCTGGGCATCACGTTTCTGATTATACTCGTTGTAAACAGGCCAGAATTGCCTTGCCTCATCGGGGGTAAGCGACATACGCTCGGAAAGAAAAGCAATTCGTTTTGAATTGATGGCATTCATTCGGGAATCCTGGGCCCGTATATCCTGGGTTCCAATAAGAAAAATGAAAATCAACAGAGCAAGGCCAAAGTGCTCTTTAGAAACCAACTTATTTATCACCTGATTTTTCATCCTGAATAATTTTTTGTTGGTTATCGATCTCTGCTTGTGTAATTAATTCAATGGGTTCAATTCCGTGGTATTGAGCAGCATCCAGAAGATAATCCAAATAATAATCATCTTCTGAAGCCGGGTTGTGAAAAGGCTCTTCAGGCACCAATTCTTCCTGGGGAAGGATCAGGTCGAACAAAAGGGAACGATCCATTTCGGAAGCCCTGGCAAAGTATTCATCATAAACAAAATCCTGGGTGTCCGCAAGGAAACCTTCCTCCTTTCCGTTGCGCAGCATTAGGAAACTGATGCCAAGGGCGATGAGCAGCAAGAAGGAGGCTGCCATCCCCACAATGGCCCGCAAACGAATCACTTTCGCTCCGGGAGAAGTCTTTGCCTTTTCTTCTGCGGCAATCCTTTCTCCCAGCTTGGATGAAAATGATTCGAAATAGCCTTCGGGAACTCGGAATCCTGAAGCCTTAGCTTTGTTGCCAAAAGCAGAAACCCCTATTTCCTCCAGTTCTCGAGCTATTTCTTCATTTTTTATTTTTATTTTCCTTTGCATTTCGAAAATTAGATAAGAATAACAATCAATGGTTTAATCAAGATGTGAGAATTTTTTCAATTTTTTTGGCGGCATGATGATAGGAGGCCTTCAGCGCGCCTTCAGAAGTGTCAAGAATCTTGGACATCTCTTCATATTTCATCTCGTCGTAATATCTTAGGTTAAATACCACTCTTTGCTTCTCGGGAAGGGTAAGGATTGCCTGCTGAATCTTTTTCTCAATTTCATTGCCTTCGAAGTAGGTATCGGTTATCAGAGAATCGCTGAGCTGTTGTTCCACGTCAGAAAAGGACAGGAAGAAACGTTTATTTTTCTTTTTCAGGAAAGACAGGGCTTCATTGGTAGCAATCCGGTAAAGCCATGTAAAAAGGCCGGAATCGCCCCTGAAATCAGGCAGCGCTTTCCAAGCCTTAATAAAAACATCTTGTGCTATGTCGTTGGCATCCTCGTGACTGATGACCAACCGTCTGATGTGCCAATACACTTGTTCCTGATATTTTCTGACAATCAGATCAAACGCTAGCCCTGGATTTTCCGAATCATGAAAGCGTTGGATTAATTCCTCGTCAGAATGGTGCGTCATGTTTACCTGGAACTACGACTTTCTTTTCAGTGCTTTTTGTGCTGCTTTTGCAATACTGGCGGCATTGAGTCCGTATTTCTCCATCAGTTGGGCAGGAGTGCCGCTTTCTCCAAAGCGGTCATTGACGCCCACCATCTCCATAGGAATTGGGTAGTTTTCGGCCAACAGCCGTGCTATCGACTCACCCATACCCCCATTCAACTGATGCTCTTCTGCAGAAACGGCACAACCCGTCTTTTGTACTGATTGTAAGACCGTTTTCCTGTCCAAAGGTTTAATTGTGTGGATATTAATTATTTCTGCATGGATACCCTCCCGGAAAAGAATCTTGCCTGCCTCAAGGGCTTCCCAAACCAGGTGCCCGCAGGCAAAGAGGCTAATGTCGGTTCCTTCATTCAGGACAATGGCTTTCCCGATTTCAAATGGTTCGTTGGCCGCAGTGAAGTTGGGCACGGAAGGCCTTCCGAAACGCAGGTAAACGGGCCCCTGGTGGTCGGCAATGGCAATGGTGGCAGCCTTGGTTTGGTTATAGTCGCAGGGCACGATGACTGTAATATTGGGCAGCATCTTCATCATGCCGATGTCTTCCAGTATCTGGTGAGTGGCGCCATCCTCACCAAGAGTTAGCCCGGCATGGGAGGCACAGATCTTCACGTTTTTCCCGGAATAGGCAATACTCTGGCGAATCTGGTCGTATACCCTTCCTGTACTGAAGTTGGCAAAGGTTCCCGTATAAGGGATTTTCCCCCCAATAGTCAGCCCGGAAGCAATGCCCATCATGTTAGCCTCAGCAATCCCCACCTGGAAAAACCGATCGGGGAAGGCTTTCTGGAAGGCATTCATTTTTAGCGAGCCAGTAAGGTCAGCGCACAAGGCAACAATGTCTGGATTGCGCTGACCTGCTTCAAGTAATCCTGCGCCAAATCCCGATCTGGTATCTTTCTTTTCAGTGTAGGTGTATTCCTTCATCATAAGGTTATATTTTGTTTTTCATTTCGTGATCAGTTGATGTCCACCCGCACTGTTTGCCCGGGTTCAATGGTGAACTTCATTTCGGTTGAATAGGCGGTACTGGTGGATACTCTTGAGCGGTAAACCAGACGGTAACTGCCGGGCTGCAGATAAATTGTTTCATTCGAGACCTGCTCGCGCAGCGAGTAAACATGAACAAGCCCCGTTTCATTTTCCTGCAGGATGTTGGCATATCCTGGAGCACGAAGCCTGATTACGGCTATTCCGGGCTGGGGGATTTCTACCTGGGTGGTATGACTTTGTTTTATTTCTACGTTTTGCACATACACCCTGGGAAGGGAAAGCACCTCAATATCATACAATCCGACTAGGTATTTCTCGCTCATCCCCATTTGCTGCAATTTCAGGGTTTCAGTCTGCCCCGATTTCCTGACAATCGCTTGGTAATTCATGGATACCTGTCCGCTTGTTCTGATGTTAAGCAGTCCCTGGGGTACATCTGCAGCAATGATGTTGTGCCTACCGGACTGAATACTTATGTCTTTTACCTCAACAGGCGGTGTGGTATGGACTGCCATGCGGTATTTTACGGAAGGGATTAGGGAAAAAATAGTATCTGGAAGTCCTCTGAAGTTCATGGTATGGATAATGCTTTCCAGGGGTCTGCCTGTCTCCTGGTCGAAGAACGAAACGGCAACATTTGTTTCGGTAGGTCTCCCTTCGAGGTCCAGCAGGTTTATTTGTGAACTGGTCTTGCCCAGAACCTGCGAAATGATAACGTTCATGCTTGCTCTGAAGCCCGATTCAGTGGTGGCATCAAAATAGTGTCCCACGCAATCAAAGGCATCCCTGAAGTCTCTGCCAATGCCGATCACATAGGGTTTCAGGAAAATGCCCTTGAGCTGCAGTTCCCTGGAAGTCGCACATGGGTCTCCGCCGCATTCTTCGAGGCCGTCGGTAATCAGAATGATGATGTTTCGGCAATTGGCGCAGGGTGGAAAATCTCCTGCTGCATTCTCAAGGGAATTGGTAATGGGTGTACTGCCGCGTGGTTGTATGGTCCTAAGTTTCTGACGTATCCTTGCAATGCCATCTGGCCCAAAGGGTACTTCGAGCCGTGTGTCATCGCAATCTTGGGGAGGATATCTTTTCTGGTGCCCAAATACGCGCAGGGCCACTTCCAGGTTATCTACCGTTTCAAGGCTGTCGAGCAGGTTTGTCACCACATGGCGGGCGATATTCATCCTGGTGTCGCTTTGCCAGCGGGCAAGCATACTGTGTGAAGCATCATAAAGGATCAGTATCCTTGTCAGAGGTGGTGAAGCATACTGTCCTTGAACCTGCGCGGAAAAAAAAACGCACATGCCCAGTACAAACATCCATCTGATCACAAAGTGCTTCACAAGTTGAAGTGTAATTGTTGTCTAAGAATCAATATCTCAATAATCGCCGAGGGTCTCTTCCAGTAGAGCAAGGGCGATTTCAAGTTGTTCATCATTGGGTGGGCTTCCATGCCATTTATGCGAGCCCTCCATAAAATCAACCCCTTTGCCCATGATGGTTTTCATCAGGACAACCACAGGCTTTCCTTTGCCACATTGCCTTTGGGATTCCTTCATGGTTGCCAGGACTTCTTCCACTACATTTCCATCCATCTCCATGACTAGCCACCCAAAGGCTTCCCATTTGCCTTTCAGATTTCCAAGGGGCATGACCTCATCAACCGGACCGTCGATTTGCTGCCCATTATAATCTACAACGGCAATCAGGTTATCAATATTTCTTCCGGCTGCAAACATTGCTGCTTCCCATACCTGTCCTTCCTGCAATTCTCCGTCACCCAGCAGGCAATAAACGAGGTGTTTGTCATGGTTTAGTTTCTTAGCAAGGGCAGCTCCATTTGCAACACTGAGTCCTTGTCCTAGGGATCCACTGGCTACCCTGATGCCGGGGAGTCCCTCATCCGTTGCGGGATGGCCTTGTAAACGGCTGTTGATCTTCCGGAAGGTGTTGAGTTCTGCTATTTCAAAATACCCGCTGCGTGCCAGCACACTGTACCACCCTGCAGACAGGTGACCGTTCGACAAAAAGAAAAGATCCTGGTTTTTTCCTTCGGGGTCAAATTTCGGGGAATGCCTCAGGACGGAAAAATACATTGCAGAAAAAAACTCAGCACAACCCAGGGGCGCACCTGGGTGGCCTGATTTTACGGCGTGAACCATGCGCAAAACGTCTCTCCTTACCTGCGTTGCCGTAGCTTTTAATCTTTCGATATCGGTCATAGTTTCTTTAGTTTGATTGGGCAAAGTTACGAAAATGAACAAAGGTAAACTCCGTAATTCCCTGAAGTGGACCAAAATTTGAATCTCCAGGGGTGCATGAAAAAAAACACTTCCTGTAAAGCATTTTTCTATAATTTTACAATCATGTCTTTTATACTTCTATATACTTGACTACGTTATCTGATTTGTGCTACCAAAGAATTTCACATAATGAAAAAAGTAAGTGCACTGGTTCTCATAGCCTCTCTGGTATTGCTTGTCATCCTTTGGATCACTCATAAGTTTACCTTTAATACAAACTTTTTGCGAGACTTGAATTTCGTCCAATGGCTGAGTGCCTTTTTAAAGACGATTGTCGTCCTTGTAGCCTATATAGGGGGATTCTTTGCCATGATCCTAATCACTTTTGTTGACATTGTGTCTTCTTTGATCTGGAATGTGGAATTTCCAATCCTGAACCTGGTATACGACAAGTTCTTTCTTGGATTTTCAAAAGATTGGTACTGGGATCAGTTTCCGGGAGCCTATCTTTTTATTTCAGGCCTTCTACTGATGCTAATCTCCATAATTATTCTGGCCCTCCCTGACACCAAGCGCAAAGCGCGCAGCACTTACAACCCTGCCCATTTTTCCTCCAGGGCTTAGTCGGCTTTCAGTTTACGGTATTTTATTCTCTTGGGGCCTGCATCTCCAAGTCTTTTCTTTTTGTTCTCCTCATATTCCGAATAGCTACCCTCAAAATAGCTGACCTGTGAGTCGCCTTCAAAAGCCAGGATATGGGTAGCAATGCGATCAAGGAACCAGCGGTCGTGGGTTATGATTACGGCACAACCTGCAAAGTTTTCCAGACCCTCTTCCAATGCCCTGAGGGTATTGACGTCAATGTCGTTGGTAGGTTCATCAAGCAGCAGGACATTGGCCTCCGATTTCAGGGTCATTGCCAGGTGAAGCCTGTTGCGTTCGCCACCTGAGAGTGTGCCGCATTTCTTGCCCTGGTCAGCCCCGCTGAAATTGAAACGCGCAACATAAGCCCTGCTGTTCATGGGGCGTCCTGATAAATTGATGGTCTCGTGCCCCCCGCTGATGACTTCCCAAACACTTTTTTCGGGGTCAATCTCAGCGTGGGCTTGGTCAACGTAGCCAATTTTCACCGTTTCCCCAAGGCTGAACGTTCCCTTGTCGGCTTCAACCTGTCCCATGATCATGCGGAACAAAGTGGTCTTACCTGCCCCGTTGGGGCCAATAATGCCAACGATTCCTGCGGGGGGTAGGGAAAACTCGAGCTGTTCAAAAAGCAGCTTATCCCCAAATGCCTTACTAACCCCGTGTGCTTCTATCACTTTATTTCCAAGTCTCGGGCCATTGGGAATAAATATCTCCAGGCGTTCTTCCTTTTGCTTTACATCCTCATTGAGCATGCGGTCGTAAGCACCAAGTCTTGCTTTTGCCTTGGCGTGACGGCCTTTGGGGCTCATCCTTACCCATTCCAGCTCACGTTCCAGGGTCTTGCGGCGCTTGCTTTCGGCCTTTTCTTCCATCTCAAGCCGTTTGGATTTTTGTTCCAGCCAGGAGGTGTAATTGCCTTTCCATGGAATGCCTTCTCCCCTGTCGAGTTCAAGGATCCATCCTGCCACGTTATCCAGAAAGTAGCGGTCATGGGTGATGGCGATCACGGTCCCTTTGTATTGTTTCAGGTGGATCTCGAGCCACTCCACGCTTTCTGCATCCAGGTGGTTGGTGGGTTCGTCGAGAAGCAATATGTCAGGTTCCTTCAGCAACAGGCGACAAAGGGCCACACGTCGCTTTTCCCCCCCGCTCAGGTGTTGGACGGAGACTTCGGGCTCTGGGCAACGCAGGGCATCCATGGCACGCTCAAGGCGGCTATCCAGATCCCATCCATTATGTTGTTCGATGAGGTCTGACAATTCCCCCTGGCGTTCGATGAGCTCATTCATTTCCTCATCACTCATGGGCTCTGCAAATTTCAGATTTACCTCCTCATATTCCTTTAGGACGCTAACAATTTCCGCCACCCCTTCCTCTACGATTTCCCTTACGGTCTTCCTGGGGTCCAGTTCCGGTTCCTGGGGCAGAAACCCCACAGAATATCCCGGAGAAAACACCACATCGCCCTGGAAAGACTTCTCCTGGCCTGCGATAATTCGCATCAGCGTCGATTTTCCTGATCCGTTCAATCCTATGATGCCTATTTTGGCTCCATAAAAGAAGGAAAGGTAAATATCTTTCAATACCTGCTTGTTGTTCGGGGGGAATACCTTGCTGACCCCAACCATGGAGAAAATGATCTTCTTGTCGTCGCTCATGTTGTTTTTCAGATTTTTTATTTCCTGCAAATTTCTTAAAAAAACCACTTCTTTTCAGGAAAAGGGAAAACAAAAGAAATGGCTTTGCAGCAAAGCTAAATAAAAAGCTTCACCCAAGGCTTACTGGAAATAAGTGGGTATCTTTGCATACAAAATTTCAAAATCCGCCAGCATAAGAAACATCAAAAAAATTCCTCTATTATGAAACCCAATGAAATTAAGAAATTCCTTCGGGGAGTTGAACTATTCCGCGACCTGAGTGATACGGAGTTGGATCTTTTTACCGGAGAAATTGAGGTCAGGCAATACAAGCAAAAAGAAATGCTTTTCTCTGAGAATGCACCTGGCCAGAAGTTCCTCTACCTGATTTATGACGGCGAGGTTGAATTGTTTAAAACAACGCCCTATGGCGAAGAGAAGCGTCTTTCTTTTTTCGGGAAATCCGACTTTCTGGGTGAAGGTACCATGATTTCCGATGCCCCGCACAGCACCAACGCCCGTACCTTAATGGACACTACGGTGTTGTGTCTGAGTGGCCAGCGCTTTAAGGCCATGTTTGAGACCCATCCCCAGGTGGCTTTAAAGGTCTTCCTTCGCATTTCGCGAATCATCTCCCGTAGGATGCGCCAGAGCAATATCCGCATGGTCAACGTGGCTGCCCAGTACGAGTCGGGGCGCACCCGCAGTGAACACGACCTGCTGGGCGATCGTGAAGTCCCCCACGAGGTGTATTATGGCATCCAGACCATGCGCGCCATGGAAAACTTCAACATCAGCGGCGTTACCCTCAACTTCTTCCCCTTGCTGATCGAAGCCCTTGCTATGGTGAAAATGGCTTCTGCCAGGGCAAACCACGAGCTTGGACTACTCTCAACACCCGTCGCCAACGCCATCGTTAGGGCATGCCACGAGATCATAAATGGTAAGTTTCATCAACATTTTGTGGTGGATATGATCCAGGGTGGTGCAGGGACTTCAACCAATATGAATGCCAATGAAGTCATTGCCAACCGCGGCCTGGAAATCCTCGGGTTTGAAAAGGGCGACTACCAGCACTGCCATCCCAACAATCACGTGAACCTCTCCCAGTCGACAAACGACGCCTACCCTACCGCTATTAAGATTGCCCTGATCAACAGCAACAAGAAGTTGGTTGAGGTGCTTGAAAGGCTAATAGAGGGCTTTCGCAATAAAGAGAAGGAGTTCGATCACATCATCAAAATGGGCCGCACCCAGCTTCAGGACGCCGTGCCCATGACTCTTGGTCAAACCTTTGGCGCGTATGCCACCACACTTGAGGAAGAGATTAGCCGCTTGAATGAAAATGCACGCCTGTTTCTTGAAGTGAATATGGGGGGGACAGCTATCGGGACTGGTATCAATGCCGAGCCAGAATACGGTGATAAGGTGATTCGCCACCTTGTCCACATCACAGGCATGGAGGTTAAACTTGCCGCAAATCTTGTGGAGGCAACCCAGGATACAGGCGCATTTGTGATGTATTCATCAGCTGTGAAACGCCTTGCTGTTAAATTATCAAAAATATCCAACGACCTCAGGCTACTCTCCTCAGGGCCAAGGGCAGGTCTGAACGAGATCAACCTTCCGCCTATGCAGCCCGGTTCTTCCATCATGCCTGGAAAGGTGAATCCCGTCATTCCCGAGGTAGTTAACCAGATTGCCTTTAAGGTCATCGGTCACGACCTGACCATTACCATGGCAGCAGAGGCAGGCCAACTTGAGCTTAACGTGATGGAGCCAATCATCGTACAGAGCCTGTTCCAGAGCATTGAAATGCTCAAGAACGGAATGACTACTTTGCTGTACCGATGTGTTAAGGGCATAACGGCCAATGAGGAGCATTGCCGACATACTGTGATGAACAGCATTGGTCTGGTGACAGCATTGAACCCCGTTTTGGGATATGAGACCTGTACAAAAGTGGCTAAGGAAGCCCTTGAGAAAAATAAAGGGGTTTATGAACTGGTGCTCGAGCTAAAACTCCTTACCAAGGAGGAACTGGATGAGCTATTGCTGCCCGAGAATATGATCAAACCCCAGAAGTTCAAAAAACCGGGTAAATAAGAAACATTCCCAGTTTCGGGAAGAAAACCTCTAAGGGTATGAAATCTTCCTGCACAACCGATCCTGTTTGGCTCAATGGATGGAAACATCACCTGGGGTTTGTGTGTAGTGAGATCGCAAAATTGGAACGTGCAGATCAGGAATCCTTCGATCAGTTTTTCAAGGGTTTGATGATCATGGGCTCTTCTGTTTCCGACCTGTACACAGGACTCCTTGCCCCGGATGAAATTGCCTTGGAGATCAGCAAACAATTAATCGACATGGGGTTGTACAATGCAACCCCTTTTTTTCGTTGGATTGACCAGGCTGAAAAGCACTATAGGGAATTATCGATATCCGATGGTTCGAAATGGACCTTGCTGAAAGGAAAGCCAGCGGATTTCTACTTGCACATTCATCCCTCTAGGCATTCTTTGCACACGGCCCGCATCAAGACCACAATTCTGAAATCTGCTGTGGCCCTGGTGGCTTATGTTTATGCTAAGCAGGAAAATGATATCACAGCCCTTGCCTTGAATCGGGTCAGGAAAGATTGCCTGGGCCTTCCTCCCATTAAGGAGGATCATATGAAGCATATCCTTGAATTGGCCGTGGATCTGCAGGACCGTTGCGAAAAGACTTATCGGTTGAGATAAAGGAAGAGCAGCACCAGGGGAATGATAAGTCCTGCAGCGGTGATCCAGGCCCCCCTACCGGTTATCCCGTTCTTGCCCTTCAGGATGAAGAGCCCGCTGATGGCCAGGATCATCAATCCTAGGGCAAACAAGTCGGAAAACCACGTCCACAGCTTCTTAGGCGTGTTGTAATGCAGGAAGTTTACCTCATTCAGTATAGGCCTTTTTTTGATCTTCTCAAGGTCAGCCTGGCCTGTTTCAAGATTTACGCTCAAGCTGCCTCCTTCAATGAAAACCTTTAGGTTGTTTCCCGACGGGACCTGGGTTCGGTATTCGCTTTCTTCACCGATCTGTTCCAGGAAAAACAGGGATAATGCCTTGCCGCTTTTTGCCTGAGAAGGCTTTTCAAGTTGAAGGGTCTCCTGGGTAATATTATAATTTGGGTTCCAATGATGACGATGGTTCAGGGCGATCCCTGACAGACCGTATATGATGGCCATTCCGAAAAAGAAATACCCCAAGTCACGGTGCATGGCACGATTGATCTTCCGTAAGTTCATAACTGTATTCAGGTTTTTTCTGCAAATTTAAAAAATAAAAAAAACCGGCCTTGGCCGGTTTTTTATTGGGCTTTGGCAGTTATCTCACCTCAAAGCTGGTCATTTCTACATATGCCCCAATATCCGGGTCAAGGCCATTGGCTTCCATTAGGGCAATCGCTTCAGTGGTAGTTTCACATTCGTGCCCTTCTTCGCCTTCGTGGCTGTGCATTTCCTCCAGGGCCTCTAAATTGTTCACCCTGGTTTTCAGAATGCCATACACTTCAATTTCTTTCCCTTCCATCTCGGGGTTAAACTGGCTGGCCAGTTCGCCAAGCAGCACCTCAATGCTTAGGCCTTCGCCTTCCAGCTCTGCCAGACGCAGTTTGTCTCCACTGTGGCGGCACATGTGGTTGATGACTCCTGTGAGATGTACGGGTTGTCCTTCAAAATCCATTGGATGCGTAAGAACTTCAGCAATCCCAATTGCGGGAACGGCTTCTTCAGCAACTTCCTGCTTGGCACCTTGTTGCGCACAGCCGGCAAAAAACAGCCCGGCAATAAGCAATAATGCAAATCGTTTCATAAGTTTTCTTGGGTTTAGTGGTTGGAATTATTCAGGGGCAAAGGTAATTAATAATTACTTAAACTCCATTTAGACGATATTATTATTTTTTTTAAAAGGTATTTAGGAATTTAATTTTGACAATAAAAAATAACACTTAGGGTATTTCGTTTTCATTTCAGACCAAAACAAGGATACCCGAATTTTATGCATACCATTAGAAAAACAAGTGCTGCCGGCAGGTTTTATCCCCAGGAAGAAAAGTCTTTGCAGAAAATGCTGGATGAATTATTGCAGGCCGAAAAGGCTTCCATTATCCCCTTCCGGGCCAAAGACATTCTGGGGGGTGTTGTGCCCCATGCGGGTTATGTCTATTCGGGCAGAAATGCCATGCACTTTTACCATAGCCTCTCTCTTTCTGGATTTTCATTTGATACCGCCATTATCCTTTCTCCCAATCATTCGGGCTGGGGACCGGGCCTTGCCCTTGACGACCACCAAGCTTGGGTGACCCCACTGGGAATCGTAGAGCTGGATTGGGACTTCTACCCCCTGCTTCAGGTACAGCAATTTTCCGATGCCCATCAGCACGAACACTCTGCTGAGGTGCAGCTCCCAATGCTTCAGTATTTCTTTAAACACAACTTTCGTATCCTGCCCATATCTATGTGGGACCAGTCCCCCCAAACAGCCCAGTCTCTCGCCCTGCAACTGGTGTCGGCCAACAAGAAGTTGAATAAAAAAATCCTCGTGGTCGCTTCCAGTGATTTCTCGCATTATGTCACCCCTTTGGAAGGGAGATCTCTGGATGACCTTGCCCTCGACCGCATGACCAACCTCGATATCAATGGAATGGCCAGAGTGATCCACCAGAACAACATCTCCATTTGCGGTTATGGCCCCATCATGACCCTTATGGCCATGGGAAAACTCCTGTTTGATGCCCCGGGGGTGAAAATCCTTCATCGCAGCCATTCGGGACAGGTCGTCCCTTCCGACGAAGTGGTGCATTATGTCTCTGCAGTTTTATCCAATAAAGCTTACTGACCATTTCATTGACCCTTTCGGAAAATTTCTTAATTTTACCAATGAATTTCCTGAACTGGTATTTTCATTTTAAGAAGTGGTTATGGCACAGAAACCCGATAGCAAGCTGATCGAAAAGATTTTGTCCGATTATGAGCAAATCATCGCAAAGCTCGTCCTGTTTAGCCTTACTGAACGGCCATTCCCTTTAGGAATGAAAAAGACTTTGGATGTCCTCAAAGGCAATAAATCTACTTTTGCCATCAACCACGAGTTGAATAAGCTTCATACCTTTTCAGCACTGCCGGGGTTCACCCGTGACCAACTTTCCGATATTATGGACATCCTGATTCATAACGGCCTCGTAAAAGTTGAAAACCTGGAAGGTATTGAAGGTGTTTTCCCTGTAGTGGACATAACTCCTAAAGGAATGGATTTCCTGAATGGAAAAGTGGAGACAGAGTTTGTTCTTCTTGATGCCATTATGGACAAAGATGTTCCCCAGGTTTCTGAGGATGATCAGGATTTGTTTTACAAGCTTAAGCTGGCGCGCAGGCAACTTGCTGAAGAACAGGATATCCCTGCCTTTATGGTTTGCCACGATAACGTGCTGCGCAGCATGTGCATCAAGAAGCCCATGGAGAATGAGGAGCTCGAAAAGATCAAAGGAATTGATGAGAAATTCATTGAGCAATACAGCAAACAATTTCTCTACGTCATTCGCCAGTACGTTACGCGCGAAAAGAATGTCTGAGTGACCTTATTTCCGTTACCTTTGCGCAAATTTTCAAATGATGGAATTTCGCATTGGTGAACTGGCGGCTTTGTTTACAGCGGTATGCTGGACTGTAACCTCTTTGGCCTTCGAGTCGGCAGGCCGCAAAGTCGGAAGTTTGCAAGTCAACATCATCAGGCTTTTTATGGCCGTGGTGCTGCTTAGCCTGTTCTCCTTTTTGCGCAGGGGGATGTTTTTCCCAATGGATGCCACGGCTTACAACTGGTTCTGGCTCGCCTTGTCTGGAATAGCGGGGTTTGTAATTGGCGATCTCTTCCTCTTCAAGGCTTTTACAGTCATCGGCTCCCGGCTCTCCATGCTGATTATGACCCTGGTCCCACCCATATCAGCCCTCATCGGCTGGCTCCTGATGGGTGAAGTGTTGTCTTGGCTCAGCATCCTCGGGATGGTCCTTACCATGACAGGGATAGCTGTGGTGATCTTTAACCGTCGCAAGAAAAAAAAGGAAGAAATGAACAAGGTAGACCCTAAGGGCCTACTTTATGCCCTTGGAGGCGCCTTTGGGCAGGCTCTGGGACTTGTTTTAAGCAAGTTTGGGATGGAAGACTACGATGCTTTCTCTGCCACCCAGATCAGGGTCTTTGCAGGGATCATTGGCTTTTCAATCATCGTGACGGTATTCCGACGATGGACCCCCGTAAGGCTTGCTTTAAAGCAAACCAAGCCTATGTTGCTGATGCTCCTTGGCGCTACCTTCGGCCCTTTCCTGGGTGTATCATCATCACTGATCGCCGTGCAGCACACCGAAACAGGTATCGCTTCCACTATTATGTCTATCACACCCATACTGATCATCCCTCCTACTGTGCTTATTTTTAAGCAAAAGGTAAGCTGGATCGAGATTGCAGGAGCGGTGATCAGTGTTTGCGGCGTGGCATTGTTCTTTATTTAGGCGCGTCACTTTCTTCGAAAAACAATATGCCCTGAACCCTTTCGTTTGAAAATTGTTGACAAATCAAAAGGGAATTTACCGGGAATTCTCATCCCGGGTTACCCTTTCGGGGAGAAAAAACGAATTAAGCAGATTGACATTGAAAAATCGATCTTCACGATCAGGAAAGACCGGCAAACTCAAAACTAAAAGAGTTGTCTTGATCACCCTTGCTGCAGCAGCAGGTTTAGGGCTGCTTGTATTCATTGTTTTGCAGGCCCTGGTCCGCTTTGGATTCTTTGGTGAGCTGCCCAATACCCGCGATCTGAAAAGCCTTGAGGATCACAATTCATCCGAGATCTACGCTGAGGGCGGACAACTCCTGGGGAAATATTTCATTTACGACCGTACCGCTGTCTCCCTTGTGGACCTGTCTCCTTTTGTGGTCCCTGCCCTGATCTCCACTGAAGATGTTCGCTTTTTCGAGCATGGCGGAACGGACTATCGCAGCCTGGGCAGGGTATTGCTAAAAAACATCATTCTGGGCCAGCGCAGCGCCGGGGGCGGAAGCACCCTAACCCGCCAGCTCGCCAAGAACCTTTTCCCGCGTCAACGAAAGGGCTTTTTTTGGCTGGTGGGAGAGAAAGTCCGTGAAGGCATCATTGCACGCCGCCTCGAAAAGGTCTACTCCAAGGATGAGATCCTCAATCTGTATCTGAATACAGTCCCCTTCGGGGAAAATGTATTTGGCATCTCGGCAGGTGCCCAGCGCTTCTTCTCAAAGCATCCCCAAGATTTGAATGCTGAGGAATCGGCCACCCTTATAGGCATGCTGAAGGCTACCTCGACCTTCAACCCGCGCACCAACCCCGAGGCTTCCCTCGAACGCCGTAATGTAGTCCTTGAACAGATGGAAAAGTTCGGCCACCTCGACCAGGCAAAGACCGACTCGCTGCAAGCCCTGCCTCTTTCAATCCACTACAGCCCGTTTTCTCATATTCACGGCCCTGCTCCCTATTTTCGTGAAAAGATCAGGATCGAGCTGCAGGAATGGATCAAAGACTATAATCAGCAGCACGGCACCGACTACAACCTTTATACCGATGGCCTGAAAATATATACTACCCTTGATTTCAACCTGCAGCGCCTGGCCGAGGGTGCTTTTGCCCGCCAGATGAAATCCCTGCAGCAGGCCATCGATGCCCACTTCCGCCGTGCCGATGCATCCAGGCTCAGGGCTTTGCTCAACAAGGAAATGAGGCGCTCGGCTCGCTTTATATCCATGCAAAAATCGGGGATGAGCGAACCCGCTATCATCGAAGCTTTCAATAAACCTGTTAATACCCTGGTATTCGACTGGGATGGAGGGAAAACCGTTTCGCTCAGCCCTATGGACTCTATTTTTGCCTCCCAGAAAGTGGTGCATGGCGGTCTGGTGTCCATTGATCCCCAATCGGGAGATATCAAAGCCTGGATCGGGGGCAACAACATTCGCTTTTTCCAGTACGATCAGGTGACCTCTGCGCGCCAGGCGGGATCGGCCTTCAAACCCTTTGTCTATGCCGCCGCCCTGGAAAAGGGCACCGATCCCTGTGAGATGGTGTCGAACGAAGCCCCCGTTTTTGAGGATTATGATAACTGGAGCCCCCAGAACCACGATGGCCTTTATAAAGGTTATTACAGTATGGAAGGCGCGCTGGCTCAGTCAGTGAACAGTGTTTCAGCAAAATATATAATCGATGCAGGATTCGATGGCGTCATTAACCTGGCCCGTGCCGCCGGCATTCAGGGCCGCCTGCCTGCAGTGCCCTCTCTTGCCCTGGGCACGGCGGAAGTCTCCCTGCTCGACCTTACCAAATCTTACAGCATTTTTGCAAACAAGGGTATTCCCGTCGAGCCCCGCTATATATTGCGTATTGAAGATTCCGATGGAAAGGTCTTACTGGAGGCTCCATCGACCCACTCCCGGGAAGCTGTGACAAGCCCTGAAACTGCTATGATCCTCTCGCATATGCTGGAGAGTGTTGTGAACGTGGGCACAGCAGCCTCGCTCAGAACCCGCATTGGATTTGACTATGACCTGGCAGGGAAGACAGGGACCACCCAAAACAACAGCGACAGCTGGTTTATAGGATATACCCCAAGGCTTATCACCGGAGTCTGGGTGGGACTTGAAAATCCCGCCTTCAACAAGGTCTACCCCCTCCCCTTTGGCGCCTCGCGGTCCGCAGTGCCCATCTGGGGCGATTACCACAGCAGCTTGCTCCAGAACAGCCGCACAAGGCCCTACCTGGAAGGCCGATTTGAGCCCATTCCCGATGAACTGTTGGAATTGTTGAACTGCCCTATGTTTCTTGACACCCTGCCACAACCCACAATCCTGGACCGCATCTTTGGCAGTACTGAAGACTACCCCCGCGAAAGGCCTGAAAGCAAGGGCAAACCCCGCCGCAAAGGCCTGCTCCAGCGCATACTGGAAGACCTCTTTCCTGAAAAGAAATAATAAGGGGTCATAAACGCGCAGCTTTTTTAAAAAGAACTACCGAACAAGCATTTTGTTTGGGAAATCTTTGTTTATTTCCTGCTCCTCCCCTATTCTGACCTGCCAAAGCCGCACCTCGGTCGTGGGTTCTCGAACCAGACTCGAGCATGGTACGAATATGGTATGGAGAAGATAAGAATTAATGGGATGAATAAAAATTTTTTAAGATAAAGATTAAGATCTTGTGTTGGGTTGATATCCAGGTAAATAATGGAAATTTTTTCAATGGATGGTTTTTTTATTACAATCTAAAAAACTTTTCCCGGCAATAAATTACCTGGGTTAATTTTTGATTATTCTTTCAGAAAGGGCCACCGGCTTTTTATAAAAAATTTTCAGTGATTCGCTCAGCCGAACAGAAATAGATCTTTGCAATCCATTATGTTCTTCATTTCTGAATACTTCTATTTTTGGTGGTTTTTTTACTTCTGAAGAACCGCCGGGCAAGAAATCCACAAAGCTTTTCACCGATGGTTGAAAACATTTATGATAAGATTGGCAATTTTATTGCCCTGAAGGTTTTTCTCTTTGCCCTTCTTTTTCCCATATTGGCAGTATTTCTCGCCCTGCTGAATACCCGCCACCAATCGGATTCCTTTATTTTTTGGAGGCCGACCGATGAATGCCTTTGTGGCAGGTCTTTTGGCGGCTTCCTCAGGCCGGTCAAGCTGGCCAATGTTGTTTGGTTGGGCAGGACTGGATGCCCCATTTGGCGCTGTACTGATCCTTTCCTCGTTCCGGAAAGGGGCAAGCATAAGGTATCCTTGCAGGAATGGTCGCGGGCACCATCACCACCCCGGTCTGGTGGCTTTGGCTGAAGGCCCCCACCGGCCTTTATGAACTGATTCCTGCTGGCCACGGTTAGCTTTAAGGGTAAGCCGGCTGACAAGTGAAAAAATGATGCCCCGGGGGGAAAAAGATTCTCTAAAAAACGCCTGAGAATAACCGGCTTTGATCCAAGGGTCCTTATTTATGCCTAATTTTGCAGTTCAGAAATTAATTTTCAATCCCAAATCCCAATGATCGTATGAAAAATAATTTGATTTTTGCTTTTGTTCTGTTGCTGGCCTCATGCCAGCCCCAGGAGCGGAGTACCTATACCCTGAACGGGGAAATTTCCGGAAAGACCAACGGCTACGTTTACCTGGTTGACCGTGTGTCGGGCTTATACCAGCTTTTAGATTCGGCAGAGGTTGTTGACGGACGCTTTAGGTTCAGTGGAAGCCTTGATTTCCCATCGCTTTATTACCTGGAGATCAACAGGGGCAACAGTCCGCGTGTGGCTTTCTTTATGGAGAATACTGAAATGCACCTTCAGTTGAATGTTGAAAACCCGTCTGAGTTCAGCCTGGCCGGATCACCTTCCCACGATGTCATGAATGCCTTTAGCCAGATGGCGGCCGAAGAAGATGCCAAAATGGAAATCCTGCAGCAGCAGATACTGGAAGCAGAAGTGCTGGAGGATGCGTCAAGGGTTGAAAGTCTCAGGGTCCAATATCAGGAAGCAGAAAACCAGAAGAAGGTGAAAATCCGTGAATTCATAGATCAGCACCTTGACAAAACGGTAGGCCTCTACCTGGCCACCCGAAACCTCTCATACGAAATGGACGGAGCGGAACTGGATGGCCTGGTCAACAGCTTTGACTCCTCATTGGCTGAATCTCGTTATTACGCTAGCTTAAGGGAGCGTGCCGACAAACTGCTTGCCCTCTCGGTGGGTAAAGTTGCCCCGGAATTTAGTTTGCCCGATGCCGATGGCAATTGGGTGGCATTGTCCGATTTCCGGGGGAAATACCTCCTGGTAAGCTTCTGGGCTTCCTGGTGCCCCTACTGCCGGGCCGAAAACCCCCATTTGGTGAAGATCTATGAGCAATATAAAGACCAGAATTTTGAAATCCTGGGCGTATCGCTCGACAGGGCGAAAGAGCCCTGGCTGAAGGCCATCGCCGACGACGGTTTGCCCTGGACCCACATTACAGACCTGAAAGGCTGGGAGAATGAAGCTTCCACCCTCTATGGCGTGGCCAGCATTCCCAGCACTATTTTGCTCGATCCTGATGGGGCGATTTTAGGACGAAACCTTTCAGAAAAGGAATTGGATGAAATGATGCTAAGCCTGTTCGGACCTGAAGTTTAGGTTTTCAAAATTCTTAAAAAACACTTTGAACTTGCCTGAAAAAGCCTGGGTCGTGGATTCACAAAACCAGGAGGCCGTCTCAATAGCCCGAGGCGGCCTCTTTTTTATTTTCGGGCTTGTTTTCCCCATGGAGAATAATGCACCCTTCCCTTTTTGTACAAGACAAATCAGGCATCAGAACTTGGCCATTTTCCCTCTTTTTTAAGCCCTCTGCCTAATGTCAAAGGTTAATCCAACCACTTTTTGGATTATTCCTGAGCCAGAGTTTAGACGTAGTTCAGACGTAGTTAACACGTAGTTCAGACGTAGTTCAGACGTGCACGCACGTCTGAACTACGTCTGAACTACGTTTGATCTTGGTTTAAAAAACAGACTTGAACCGGTCTCTGTGCAGTTTGGAGGCTCCTCAGTATGTGACCATTCTACTTCAGGTGAATGGTTTCATTCTGTGGTTCTGCTTTAGACTGCCAGGGGATGGGATACTTTTTGGATTGTGGCCATAATAAAAAAGCTGCCTCAGGAAACTGAGACAGCCTTAAGGTGTACAACCGGAGCGAAGGGTAATTACCTTCGGCCCCTGCCGGCGGGTCGATAGCCATTGTCATGACGCGGGCCGCGAACAGGGCGGTCCATTCCCTGACGGGGGCGTCCCTGGGTACGTTCGTCGAATTGAACCCTTTGCTCGTCGGTAAGCAGGTTGCGGATTTCCTGGCGATGGGCAACGGCTTGCCTGGCCATTTCTCCGCGCAAGGCGGTCATCTGGTCAATGACTGAATTAACGGCACCCATGTCGGGGTTCTTCTCAGCCATAAGGGTTCTTTTACGGGCCCGCAGTTCATCCATCTGGTTGCGGAATTTGAGGCGCTGTTCAAGCTGGGCGGTATGCAGGGCTTGAATTTGGGCTTCCTGTTCTGATGTCAGGTTGTCGATGTTTGTATAAGCCTGGCGGGGTTGGGGGGCTTGCCTGTCAATATTGCGTCCGCGCTGGGCAGAAACCGTTGCGGTGCCAAACATTATGAGTGCCAATCCAAGGGCGATCATCCATTTGTTTTTCATAACTTTTAAATTTATTGGTTCGTAATTCGTTACATTTCTTTGATGACAAAGGTAAAGGAAGGTTTATAACAACAGGGTTAAAGAAACCTTAAAGAAACCTTGAATAAAGGTTACAACATTGAGGATAAGGCTTGAAAAGGCAGAAAGCGGGTTTTTTCCCGCAAGGGCGAAGAACAAATTTTGAAGTTCGGATGTTTAAAGTTGAAATGATTTTATACTTTTGTCAGGGAATCCATTGAACAACCAACCATTTACCTAATTGCAATGAACTTAAAATTTTTGACTCCGAAGGTATTGATAGTAAGCGGCATCATTCTTTTTGCTGCTGTCATGCGCCTGGTGCCGCATTATCCGAATTTCACCCCTGTGGCTGCCCTGGCTCTGTTTGGGGGTGCCCACCTGGGCAAACGCTGGCTGGCCTTAATGGTCCCGCTGGCAGCATTGTTTTTGAGTGATCTATTCCTGGGCTTCCACGGTTTCATGCTCCCGGTATACCTGAGCTTTGCCCTGGTGGTTTTGCTCGGGACCCTGTTTCAGAAAAATATCCGCGTACTCACCGTCCTGGGTGGCGCCCTGGCTGCTTCGGCCTTGTTCTTCCTGATCACCAACTTTGCGGTATGGTTGGGAAGTCCATTTTATCCCCAGAGCTTTTCCGGGCTGATGCAAAGCTATATTGCTGCGATCCCCTTCTTCCATACAACTGTTTTGGGCGACCTGTTTTACAGTTCTGTATTTTTTGGAGGATATTACCTGGCTGAGCAATACTATCCCGCACTAAAACGGGCATAATGATTTCATACGCTTTAACCTATTGGAAGGGCTTCATCAGCAAGCCCTTCTTTTTTTATGTTTAAATAGCTGATGTAAACGGGCAATTGAGTTGCCATTTCAGCCGAATATGCGTAAATTTGTGCTTACCTGAGAAACGTTTGAACCGATGGCCATAACCTTTTTTAAAACGCCAAAGAATAAGCAGTTCAATTATCGACCCCTGTATTACGATCCCAGAAAGGAAGAGCGTGAAAAGAGGCTGAAGACCGCCTATGAAGCAGGCGGGGATAATTATGAGCAGGCTTTGCGCGACCGCATTCAAATGCGATGGAAACGCTCTGCAGGAACCCGCGACCGCCAGGCATCCAACCGCAGGCTGATCTTCATCCTGGCCGTGGTATTCGTGATCGTCTATTATTTCTTTTTCAGGTAATGAACCCTGCCGAAAACCCTTTTGCATGTCAGATGTAATTAAACTCCTTCCCGATTCTGTAGCGAACCAGATTGCGGCGGGCGAAGTCATTCAGCGCCCGGCATCGGCTGTTAAGGAGTTGCTTGAGAATGCCATAGATGCAGGAGCCACGAATATCAAGCTTATTGTTAAGGACGCAGGGCGAACATTGATCCAGGTTGTGGATAACGGAAAGGGCATGACGGAAACAGATGCCCGGATGTGTTTTGAGCGGCATGCCACCTCTAAGATCAACCAGGCTAATGATCTGTTTTCGATACGCACCATGGGGTTCCGTGGAGAAGCCCTGGCTTCCATTGCTGCCATTGCCCGGGTTGAGCTGAGGACACGCACGCAGGATGCGGCCCTGGGCACGGAAGTCATCGTGGAAGGCTCGGTCACTGAATCACAGGATCCCTGTCAGAGTCCTGTTGGCACCAGCATTGCCGTAAAGAACCTGTTCTTTAACACTCCGGCTCGCAGAAACTTCCTGAAATCGGATGCGGTGGAGAAAGGGCACATTTTCAATGAATTGATACGGGTTGCCCTGGCTTACCCTGAAGTCGGCTTTATGTATTATCAGAACGGACAGCTAACCCACCAGTTTGAGAAGTCGAACCTGAAGCAGCGGATCGTGAATATTTTCGGTCACAACTACAATCAACGGCTGGTGCCCGTTGAGGAAAAAACAGAAATTGTTTCCATCAACGGCTTTGTGCTAAAGCCCGAATATTCGAAGAAGAAACGCGGAGAGCAGTTCTTTTTTGTCAATAATCGGTTTATCCGTTCTCCCTACCTGAACCATTCCATTGATCAGGCCTACCAGGAACTGATTCCTGAAGATCTTTTTCCGAGCTTCTTTTTGTTTATGGAAACCGATCCGGGGCAGATTGACGTGAATGTTCATCCCACCAAAACGGAGATCAAATTTCAGGATGAACGCTATATTTACCAGATCCTTAAGTCGGCAGTAAAGCGTGCACTGGGTCGTTACAACATCACTCCTACCCTTGATTTCGAGCGGGAAACGGCCTTTGACAACTTGTCCATACAAAAGGATCAGCCTGTGCATCCGCCTACCATAACCATCAACCCTGATTATAATCCTTTTGATGTTTCTTCGACGGGAACAAGGCCTTCGCGTAGCCTGACGGGGCGTATCAACCCCTCGCAATGGGAGCAATTGTTTCCCGGGAAGGAGGATATGCTTCAGCCGGAAGCGCCAGTGCAACCCACAGAAAGGTTGCCAAGGCAAACTACGCTTACACCGGACTGGGAGGAACCCATAGCAGAGCCCGGCCCCAAAAAGCCTATGCACCTGCATCAGCGTTTTATCCTGACCCCGGTGAAGTCAGGGCTGATGGTCATAGACCATCAGCGGGCCCACGAACGGATCCTCTTTGAACGTTTCCTGAAAGCTTCCCAAGGCCGGAAGGCTGGCTCGCAAAGCCTCCTTTTTCCTGAGAACATCAGTTTGAGTGAACAGGATTCAGAGCTGCTCAAGGAGTTGCTGGAGGAGGTGCGTGCGCTGGGTTTCGTCATCGACTCCATGGGCAAGAACGGCTTTGTGGTCATCGGGGTTCCCGGAGAAATTCCTGAGAATGAATATGTACAGGGACTCATTGAAGGCATCCTTGAGAATTTCAGGATGAACAGGGTAGAATTTAAACTCGACGCGCATACAAACTTGGCACGTGCCATGGCCAGGCGGCTTTCGCTCAAGCACGGAAAACCAATGAATGATGAGGAAATGCAGGCCCTTACCGATGCCCTTTTTGCCTGTGAAATGCCTTATCAGTCGCCTGCAGGAAAGCCTACTCTGACGATAATTCCCCTGGCGGATCTTGCCGATCGGTTCAAATAATTGAATTTTCGTATTTTTGCCTACTTATTTATATGCCAAATGTTCCCAAACAATTTTACTGGGATAGGCGTTGATCATAAATACCTTTAAAACCCCCGACGAATGCGATTAGCTTCAGGAGGCTTCAACATGCTCCCCCCTGCCGTTAAGAACCTGCTGATCATCAACGGTTTGTTCTTCCTGGCGACCATTGCCCTTGATTCTGCTTTTCATATTGATCTGTACAGAATCTTTGGATTACATTTTTTCGGGGCAACCAACTTCAATCCTTACCAGCTGGTGACGTATATGTTTATGCACGGCAGCTTCACCCACCTGTTTTTTAATATGTTTGCCCTGTGGATGTTCGGAAACCTGCTGGAGAATGTGTGGGGTTCAAAAAGATTTCTCATTTATTATTTTGTAACGGGTTTTGGAGCTGCCATCATTCATTACCTGGTGGTGTACTTACAGATGCTTCCCACCCTGCAGGCCATTGACCTGTTCTTGCAGAATCCCAGCAACGAAGGGGTTTTGGCCTTTGTCAATTCAGAACATTTAAAGGTGGTGAGTTATGACATTCAAGCCAATTTTGAGGCATTCAGGCAGGAATACAATGTCCTGGTGAACACCAATCCGCAGGAGGCCCTGGTCAGGGCGATAAACTTTATGAATCAGTACCGCGTGGATTACCTTAACGCCCCTGTAGTGGTAGGTGCTTCAGGCGCAGTCTTTGGAATCCTTCTGGCTTTTGGGATGCTGTTTCCGAATTCGCTTATTTATGTGTTCTTTGCCATTCCCATCAAGGCAAAATATTTCGTCATGATCTATGGTGGTCTGGAACTGTTCTTTGGCATAACCGGACGTGGCGGGGCCAATGTAGCCCATTTTGCCCACCTTGGGGGCATGATCTTTGGTTTTCTCCTGATTCGTTACTGGGGTAAAAAAATGAAGAACCGCTTTTATTAATTTCTGATAACCTTAAGCTTTGGGGATGCTGAAAGAAATCAAACAGTTTTTTTTGAAGGGTACCGTGCTTTCAAGGCTGATCATGATCAATCTGGGGGTATTCATTCTGCTTAATTTTGTGCGGCTAATCTTTTTCCTCTGGAATGTTCAGGGGGTTGGGGATGTCATGACCGCCTGGCTTGGGGTTTCTTCCAACCCCATGAGGATCCTGTCAAGGCCCTGGACCTTGCTGACCTATATGTTTCTGCACCTTGACTTCTTCCATCTGATCTTCAATATGATCATGCTGTATGTGGGCGGGCGTCTTTTCAGCGATTTTATAGGGACAGGAAAGCTGACGGTTAACTATATACTTGGGGGGTTATTTGGAGCTTTGTTTTTTGTGCTGGCGTTTAACCTGTTCCCGGTTTTTAGTGAAGTACGATCTGTAGCGGTCGCCCTGGGCGCTTCAGCCTCAGTTCTGGCCATCTTTATTGCCATATCCGTGTACATGCCTGATTTTGAACTACCCTTGCTGCTGCTGGGTAGGATCAAGCTAAAATATATTGCAATAGTATTCGTTCTGATTGATATTCTGAGCATTGAAAGGGGAAATCCCGGGGGGCATATTGCCCACCTTGGAGGCGCTTTCTGGGGTTTTTTTTATGCGAAGAGGCTGCTGGCAGGAAAAGACCCTTCAAGCCCCATCAACCGTTGGATGAAATCGCTTGGTTCCCTGTTTTCGAGAACGCCGAGGATGCGCGTTAGATACCAGCGGGGAAGGCCTCTGACCGACGATGAATACAATGATCAACGCGCCGATCGCCAGAAGGAGATTGACCGTATTCTTGACAAGATTTCGCAAAGCGGTTATGAGAGCCTGACAAGCAAGGAAAAGGAATTGTTGTTTAAAGTGAGCGGAAAGGATTAATTACAGGAAGTCCGGATGGCATCTAAACAAAAAAATAAACTTTCATTTTCGGGAAAGCTTTTTCTGCTTATCAACGCAGGATTTGCCTTGCTTTTATTGTTGTCCTACCTGGCAGCCTGCATCAGCCCTGCCACATTCTGGCCCTTGGCATTCCTGGGGCTGGCCTATCCGCTGCTGTTGGCTGCCAACATACTTTTCATTGTCTTCTGGTTTATTTTTAAATGGAAATATCTTTTTCTGTCCCTGGTGGTGATCCTGATCGGCTTGGGGCATCTCAGGAATTTCGCGCAGTGGAATCCCATTCATAAATCACTTCCAAGGGAAGGTGTCAACCTGAAAGTCTTGTCGTACAATGTCCGAAATTTCGATTTGTACAACTACGGGCCCAAATGGACATTGAACTTCACCAACCGGAACAAGATTTATCACTACCTTGATCAGGAAGATTACGACATCGTATGCTTCCAGGAGTTTGTTCATGACAGAAAAGGGCAGTTCAAGACTCTTGACACCCTGTCCACCTTCCTAAGGGCAAAGCACCAGCATTTTGAGTATACCCGTTCGTCAAAAGAGGTGAACTTTTTTGGGCTTGCTACCCTAAGCGCCTATCCCATTGTCAATAAGGGCAAGATCATTTTCAGGACGGGTGCAGGGAATCTGTGTATCTATACGGATATCAGGGTGGGGAATGACACCATCAGGGTCTACAACCTGCACTTTGAATCCATAGGCTTGAGTGAAGAAGACCATATGTTTGTTGAGAACATGATCAATATAGCCCAGGGCAGCAATGAAGAACAGACCTTTGGGGAGCACGGCCGCAGGATTATTGGCAGGTTGAAGCGGGCCTTTATCAGCAGGGCCCCCCAAGCAGAGACGGTGGCTGCACATATCAGCGAATCACCTTATCCCGTAATCCTTGCAGGAGATTTCAACGATACCCCTGCCTCCTACGTTTACAGGCTGCTTTCGCGAAACCTTGTGGATGCCTACCGGAGCGGTCGGGGATTGGGCAGTACCTATACCCGCAGCATCCCCGGCTTCCGCATTGATTATATTCTCCACAGTCCTCATTTTGAGTCTTTTAATTACCTCAGGGGCGATCAGAAATACTCTGACCATTATCCTGTCCGTACCATGCTTCACCTGCCTCAACCCTCAGCAGCAAGGTAATAGGTAAAGAATTCAAAAAAATTGATTAACTTTAATTTTTATTTTTTCATTCACTAAATTTTATGCTATGAAAAAAATTCTTGTTTTGGCAGTATTCGCAACTATGTTTTCTTATGCCGCTGTGGCTCAGAGTTACAATACCGGAATTGGTGGTCGCGGTGGAGTCTTTAATGGTTTGACCTTTAAGCAATTCATTTCCAGTAATGATGCCTTTGAAATAGTGGGCGCTATTCATTATGGCGGCCTATTCGTTTCAGGGATGTATCAACGCCATACCAATGCATTTGATGTCCCCGGACTCAATTGGTATTATGGTGGTGGTGCCTTTATTGGTTTTTACAGCGATTCACGCCACCCTTCATGGTCAACCCCAGGAAATCATACGGGCTTTGGTGTCAATGGTGTGGTAGGTCTTGAATATAAAATTGACGAGATCCCTATCTCCCTTGGAGTGGATCTTATTCCGGCCCTTGACATCATAGACCATACGCGTTTCTGGTTGGGCGGAGGAGTAACAGTCAGGTTCGTATTTTAAGGCTCATTCATAATTTACCTGGGGTTATCAGCAAGTCTGGTAACCCCTTTTCTTTTTATGGCCAGCAAATGATTATTTTTGTAAAAAATATCCTCCATGCCCTTTAAACTGGTTTCCGATTTTCAGCCTACGGGCGACCAGCCAGAAGCCATTGCCCAACTGGTGAAAGGCCTTAAGGCTGGTATCCCTGCGCAGACGCTTTTGGGGGTGACGGGTTCGGGGAAGACCTTTACCATTGCTAATGTCGTGGAGCAGCTGCAGCGCCCCACGCTGGTGCTCAGCCATAACAAGACCCTAGCTGCCCAGTTGTATGGGGAGTTCAAGCAATTCTTCCCGGAAAACTCGGTGGAGTACTTTGTTTCCTATTACGATTACTATCAACCTGAGGCTTACATCCCTACAACCAATACCTATATCGAAAAGGACCTATCTATCAATGATGAAATAGAAAAGCTGCGCCTGAGCGCTTCCAGTGCCTTGCTTTCCGGACGAAGGGATGTTATCGTGGTCAGCTCGGTTTCCTGCATCTATGGCATTGGGAACCCTGAGGATTTCAACGAGAACATCATCAGGCTGTCCAAAGGGGATATACTGAGCCGCAACAAGATGTTGCATCAGTTGGTCACCAGCCTTTACAGCCGCACACAGGCTGATTTCAACAGAGGAAATTTCAGAGTTCAGGGCGATACGGTTGACGTGTTTCCTGCATACGCCGACGTGGCTTATCGCATCATTTTCTGGGGGGATGAGGTTGAAACCCTTGAGACCATAGACCCCATTAGCGGGAAAAAGATCGGGGAAATGGATCATATGGCCATTTACCCTGCAAACATTTTTGTGACCTCCAAAGACAGGATGGAAACTGCCATTCACCAGATCCAGGACGACCTGGTCAGGCAGACAAGCTATTTCAGGGATCTTGGCCAGGAACTTGAAGCCAAGCGTCTGGAAGACCGCGTGAATTATGATCTTGAGATGATCCGTGAGCTGGGGTACTGCCCAGGTATTGAAAACTATTCACGCTACTTCGATGGGCGTAAAACAGGGGCAAGACCCTTCTGCCTGCTTGATTATTTCCCGCGCGATTTCCTGATGGTTATTGATGAAAGCCACGTTACAATCCCCCAGATCCGTGCGATGTACGGAGGGGACTTCTCCAGGAAGAAAAACCTTGTTGAATATGGCTTCAGGTTGCCTGCAGCCCTGGACAACAGGCCCCTGAAGTTTGAAGAATTTGAGGAGATCATTAACCAGGTGATCTTTGTCAGCGCCACCCCTGCCGAATTTGAGTTGCAGAAAAGCGAAGGGGTGGTGGTGGAACAGTTGATCCGCCCAACAGGTCTCCTTGAGCCCATGATAGAAGTGAGGCCTAGCCTAAACCAGATTGACGACCTGCTGGAAGAGATTAACCTGAGGGCGGATAAGGATGAGCGGGTGCTGGTGACCACCCTGACCAAACGCATGGCCGAGGAGCTGACCAAATACCTTACGCGGGCAGGCGTGAGTGCAAGATATATCCACTCGGATGTGGATACCCTGGAAAGAGTTGAGATCCTGCGCGATCTGCGACTTGGGAATTTTGATGTGCTGATCGGGGTGAACTTGCTGCGTGAAGGGCTCGACCTTCCCGAAGTCTCTCTGGTAGCCATATTGGATGCTGATAAGGAAGGCTTCCTGCGCTCAGAGCGATCACTCATCCAAACCTCGGGAAGGGCTGCCAGGAACCTCAACAGCAAAGTGATCATGTATGCAGACAAGATCACCAGGTCTATGAGGATTACCATTGAGGAAACAGACAGAAAACGGGAAAAACAACTCCGTTATAACCAGGAAAACGACATTACCCCTGCCCAGATCAGGCGGTCGGTGGAAGCCATACATGGTCAAACATCAGTAGCAGGCTTGGGGAAGGCGGTTCAAAATGCATACCTTGAAAAGGAAACCCCCGACATTGCCGCTGATCCCGTTGTCAGGTTTATGGGCAAAGAGCAATTACAAAAAGCTTTGACCAGGACCCGTAAGGAAATGGAAAAGGCAGCCAAGGCCCTTGACTTTATTGAGGCAGCCAGGTTGCGTGATGAGTTGTTTGCCCTGGAAAAACTATTAAATGAGAAATTTAATTAATAATCACTTATGCATTTCATTGATCATATAAATGCGATTTCCGATGCTCTTCATCCCCTTTTTGAACCCGAGCTGAATCAGGGGAACACTTTTATGCTTGACTTTTCAGGCAGCAACAAGGACTTGCAAACCATTGATTTTGGGAATACCAGTCAATTGGATAAGTACATTTCTGCTCAAATCAGGAAGAGCGGAAAACAATATGGTTATGGCGGATACCTTGAAAACCGTGAGGTCTATCGCCGCAGTGCCTTGTTCTCTAAAAACCAGGATGAAGCCCGCAGCATTCACCTGGGGGTAGATATTTGGGCCCCAGCAGGGCAGGAGGTCTTTTCACCCCTGGATGCCAAAATTCACAGCCTCCAGAACAATGCACAATTTGGGGACTACGGCCCAACCATCATCCTGGAACATAAACTGGAAGGGAAGACCTTTTTTACCCTCTACGGGCATCTGTCCCTGGAATCATTAATGGGTCTCCATCCGGGCGACCGCATCGGCCCGGGCACTCCTTTTTGCCAAGTGGGCAATTTTCCCGTCAATGGTGACTGGCCTGCTCATCTCCACTTCCAGGTTATCCTGGATATGATGGGGAAATGGGGTGATTTCCCAGGGGTTTGCCTGGCTTCAGAAAAAGAGGACTATAGCCGTATTTGCCCTGATCCCATTGTGTTTTTCAGGCAGTTGATTGCCTGATTGCTTGGCCCATCAGGTCCGCATTTGAATCCTCATATAATCTAAAAATAGGTATTTGTCAATACGACAAATAAGCGTAAGTTTACAGAGTTTTTTTATAACCAAAATTTTACTGACGTGGACGTTTTTAATAAGGCAACTACCAATCTTGGCCCCATTGGGCAATATGCAAAAAGTATTCATGGTTATTGGTCATTTCCAAAGCTGGAGGGTGAAATATCAACCCGCATGAAGTTTCGGGGAAAAGAGAAGCTGGTCTGGAGTTTGAACAACTACTTGGGGCTGGCCAACCATCCCGAAGTCAGGAAAGCGGATGCCGAGGCTGCTGCTCAGTATGGGCTGGCACTGCCCATGGGGGCGCGTATGATGTCGGGTCAAACGGATCTTCACGAGCAACTTGAGAATGAACTGGCTGCCTTTGTGCGCAAGGAAGCTGCCTATTTGCTAAACTATGGTTATCAGGGAATGGTTTCCATCATTGAGGCCATGGTTGACCGCCACGATGTGATTGTTTACGACTCAGAATCCCACGCCTGTATTATTGATGGCGTGCGTCTGCATTTTGGCAAACGCTTTGTCTACCCGCATAACAACATTGAGAACCTGCGCAAACAGCTTGAACGCGCCACCAGGATTACCAAAGAAACAGGTGGCGGTATCCTGGTTATCACTGAAGGAGTCTTTGGCATGTCAGGTGACTTGGGAAAACTCGATGAGATTGTAGCCTTGAAAAAAGAGTTTAATTTCCGTCTCCTTGTGGATGATGCCCATGGGGTTGGAACGATGGGCCCCACCGGCGCAGGCACCGGCGAATACCTCGGGGTTCAGGATGGCATCGATATTTACTTTGGTACTTTTGCTAAGGCATTTGCTTCCATAGGAGGATTTGTGGCCTCGACAAAAGATGTGATTAATTACTTAGCTTACAATATGCGCAGCCAGATATTTGCCAAGTCCCTGCCCATGCCCCTGGTGGTAGGTGGACTCAAGAGGCTTGAGCTGATTCGCAACCATCCCGAATACCGTGAAAAGCTGTGGACAATTTCCAATGCCCTTCAGAAAGGCCTCAGGGAACGCGGATTTAACATTGGCAATACCCAGTCCCCCGTTACCCCTGTATTCTTAAACGGAGGACCATCAGAAGGCGCTAACCTGGCCTTTGATCTGAGGGAAAACTTTAATATTTTCTGTTCGGTTGTAGCCTATCCCGTTGTCCCCAAGGGCGTGATCATTATCAGGATTATTCCCACCGCCGTTCATACCCTGGATGATGTGGAATATACCCTCGACGCCTTTACCACGATCAAACAAAACCTCGACTCGGGCAAGTATTCCTCGGGGCAGTTTGTGAACATCAACCAGTAAGCTACCTTGCAGCATTAAATAAGAAGGGCCGCCGGGGTAATTCAAGCCCGGCGGCCTTTTTCTTTTTATTCCAAAGCGGAATTCAGATTTGGGTTCTTTGGAATACCAGCTTCCTTTAGCCGGATGGCCGGTGAATCAGGATTCTTTTTTCCTGACCCTGGAGCCTGCAGGTTTCTGATAGGGTCCTTCATTCAGGCGGCTTTCCATATTCATCAGCTCAATGACCTGCCCGAGTTTTTCGGCAATATTCTTGACCAAAAGCTTTTCAGTGATGTGGAAGGCATCACGGGAACTCCTGGGCTTCTCCTCCAGGTAGCCTACCCTGACATGGCCCAGTTTCTTTTTACGGATTTTTATGGGCGCTGTAAAATTCCAGGGCGTTTCGCGGAAATTCTTCGACACAAAGGTTTTCCCTTCAAAAACAATCTCCGCCCAGCAATCGTGTGAATACTTCAGCCCATTGGGGATGATTTCGAGGGAGCGTTCAAAAATTCCGTGAAAGGTAATGTTGGGAACCCCGCTGATATCGGATATGTCAAAAAGGCAATTGATCTGGCGGTTCAGTTCATTATTGTCCATTGTCAGTTGCTGTATCTTTTCTTCCATTGCCAGATTATCACTGATGTCCCTGAAGATAATGGCAGCACCTGGCTCCCCTTCAGATGTGGGCTGGAAACTCCATTTCAGGCTGAACCATTTGGGTTTATTGCCCTGCATCACCTGTACCTGATCGAAGTGTTTCAAGCCTTTCCTAAAGCTTCCTTTCAGCATAAGGGGATGACGGTCACCTGAAGTGATCCAGGAAGGCATGGGCTGGTGGAGGATCTTTTCCATGGGTAAACCAATAATCATAGCCGCACGCTGGTTGGCGAACAGAACAATGCCTTTTTCATTTACCTGTAAAAAACCTTCATTGATATGGTCGATCAATTGCTGACATTTCTGCTCGCTTTCCCTAAGGTTTCCATTGATTTTTTCCATTTCACCCAGGTATCGCTCCAACAGCCGGAGGTATTTCTTTTTTTCAATGTTGTGCAGATGAACGAACACAAATAACAGGCCGGTCACGCCCAGGAGCAGAAACAATACGGTCAGGTTGATCCAATCCTGTCCAATACTGTTGGAAAGAAGGCCTAATTGAAGAAAAATTTGGGTTGCCATGGCAAACTATAGTCTGGTGGAGAACAGGACCAAAGTCTAAATCATTTGTAAAAATAGGAAATTACTCCTTTGTCCCTGCATATTAATACAGGCGCGATCGTTTCACAAGGAAGGAAAGCATTACTTGCTCGTGGCCTTGATTGATGTCAGCAGGGACAAAATCGATGTGGTATTGCATGCATTTCAACTTTATCTTGTTAAAGCGCTCTGCCATGCTTTTATTGTACTGCTCCTTAAATTCAATAGGATTCATTTTGACCTCCCTGCCTGTTTCCATATCAATGAATTTCACCGGGCGGCTGTCGAAGTCAAAGTCCAGTTCTTTGGATTTTTCATAGACATGGAACAGGATCACCTCGTGCTTGTTGTGTTTGAGGTGTTGCAGGGCAGAAAATAATTCCGGGAGGGTAGAGACATTCTCTATCATATCCGAAAAGATGATCACAAGTGAGCGCTTATGGATGTTTTCGGCCAGGAGATGCAGCAGCTCGGCAGTGTTGCTTTTCTTGCTCAGGCTGTGTCTGGCGGGATCATACAATTTCTCGAGCTCAGAGAAAAGCATTTTGTGGTGTACACTACTTGAGCGGGCGGGAGTATGCAGTTCAGTTTCCTGGGAAATGATGCTGAGCCCCACCGCATCGCGCTGTTTCCGCAACAGGTATGACAAGGCGGCGGCGCATTCCACTGAGAATCCGATCTTGCTGGGCAGGGGTTTGTTTTGCCCGTAGGCAGGAAAATACATGGAAGAGGAATTGTCTATCACCAGCTGACACCTCAGGTTGGTTTCTTCCTCATACCGTTTGATAAACAGTTTCTCTGTACGAGCAAACAACTTCCAGTCGATATGCCTGGTGCTTTCCCCCGGGTTATAGATTCTGTGCTCGGCAAACTCTACCGAAAACCCATGGAAAGGGCTTTTGTGCAGCCCTGTAATAAAGCCTTCAACCACCTGCCTGGCCAGCAATTCGAGGTTCCCGAATTTCTGCGGCAGTTCAGGATCCATTTTTTCTATCATACCTACTGGATAATTTGAAGGGGTGACGGAATACTCCCCGACACCCCCTGTAAGATCATTCCTGAAAAAGATTAAATAAGCTTTTCCAGTTTTCCTGTAAGAACAGACTTGGGAACAGCTCCTACTTGCTTGTCCACTACTTGTCCGCCTTTAAAGAACAGGATGGTCGGAATGTTGCGGATGCCAAACTGGGTGGCTACACCAGGGTTGCTGTCCACGTCAAGCTTGCCAACAACAGCTTTGCCATCATATTCCTTTGCAATTTCGGCTACGATCGGGCCTACCATACGGCAGGGACCACACCACTCCGCCCAGAAATCTATGATAACAGGCTTATCTGACTTTAAAACGATCTCTTCAAAATTGGAATCCGTAATTTCTAATGCCATGGTTAATGCTTTTGATGGTTAATTTGGATAAATACAAACCTAATGAAATTTTGCTAAACCACAAAACCAAAATAAAATGCGAACAAAAATCTCTGCCTCTGTTTAAGATATTGTTAATTAGCGTGTTATGCTTAATTTAGCCGGTAAGTGAATTCATATTCCTTCAGCAATTCCTTCAAAAAGCCGATGGGTTCTACCCTGAGCTTTCGCGAAAGCATTTCTACAGTGGTGCTTTCAACACGGTCAAAAAGGGCAATTTTCAGCTTGGATTTGCCCTTGTGTTTTCTGGCTACATCCACCAGGCGGGTCACCATCCTAGGATCAATTTCGTTAACGGGCAAATATAGGATCAGATCAGAAAGCGACTTTTCGGCCAACTCTGACAGCAGGCTCATGCTTTTGACCCTCACCTCAAGGTGACTGGAATTATACCTTTCCTGGACCCGTGCTTTTACATACACAAAAGTCTGATTTTCAAGGAAGTGTTTCATCTTCAGATATTCCTCGGCAAAGAGGAACAATTGGATAGAGTCGTAATAATCTTCCACCACAAAGCTGCCAAAGGGTTTGCCGTTTTTACCCATTTTATGCACGGCCGAAGTGACAATGCCTGCAAAGGCTACGTCCTTGTTTTTCAGGGCGCTCATATTGTGCAGGTCGCCAATGTTGATATTGCATGTCGCATCAATCTCAATGCGGAAGTCGTCAAGTGGATGCCCGGAAATGTACATCCCTGTCACTTCCTTTTCCTGTCTCAGCATCTCAAGTTTGCTCCACATCGGACAGTTGGGGAGTCCGGGATCGGGGATGGTCACTTCGGAGCTTTCATCAAAAAGGTCCATCTGTGAGGTGTTTTCACGCTGGGCGATCAGGTTCGAATGCCTGATCACTTTATCAATGAAGGTGTTTGTGCCCCCGTCGTCCGAGAAGAAGAATTGTGCCCTGTGGTGGCCATCAAAACAGTCAAAGGCACCCGCCATAGCCAGCGACTCAAACACTCTTTTGTTCACCGACCGCAGGTTCACCCGCCTGGCAAAATCAAAAATACTCACAAAGGGGCCATTGGCTTCACGTTCTTCAACAATGGCTTCCACGGCCCCCTCTCCCACTCCTTTGACGGCGCCAAGGCCAAAGCGGATCTCCCCCTTTTTGTTCACCACAAAATTAAAGAGGCTTTCATTGACGTCGGGCCCCAGCACGGGGATTTTTTGGCGCTGGCACTCCTCCATCATCTGGGTGATTTTCTTGATGTCACTGAAGTTGTTGGTGAGCACCGCTGCCATATATTCTGCAGGGTAGTTGGCCTTCAGGTAGGCTGTGCGGTATGCCAGCACGGAATACGCTGCCGAGTGCGAGCGGTTGAATCCGTATTCTGCAAAACGGGCCATTACATCAAAAATATTTGAGGCCTTGTCCTTGTCGATGCCTTTCTTTACTGCACCGTCAATGAAAAAGCCTTTCTGACGGTCCATTTCTTCTTTCTTCTTTTTACCCATGGCGCGGCGCAGGATATCGGCGCTGCCTAGTGAGAACCCTGCCATAATTTGCGCCGCCTGCATGATCTGCTCCTGGTATACCATAATGCCAAAGGTCGGTTTCAGGATGTCCTCCAGCCAGGGATGGGGATATTCCGTCTTTTGCCGCCCGTGCTTACGGTTGATGTAGGTGGGGATAAACTCCATGGGCCCGGGTCGGTAGAGGGCGTTCATGGCGATGAGGTCTTCAATGTTGGTGGGCTTCAGCTCTTTCAGGTATTCACGCATGCCTCCCGATTCAAATTGGAATGTCCCCACAGTATCCCCGCGTTGATATAGGGCATAGGTCTTTTCATCGTCAAGCGGCACTTCTTCAATATCGAGGCGCATCCCATTCCTTTTCTCAATGTTCTTGACGGCTTCCTTTATTACGCTGAGTGTCTTCAGCCCAAGGAAGTCCATTTTCAGCATCCCCACCGACTCCACGAACTTCCCTTCATATTGCGTCACGGGGAGGTCTGAATCCTTTTGTGTGCTCAATGGGAGGCAGTCCACAAGGTTAGTGGGCCCGATGATGACGCCACAGGCATGAACGCCTGTCTGCCTGTTGGAGCCTTCCAGAATCTGGGCGTATTTGAGGGTTTCCTGGATTAGGGGGTTGGGGTCTTTCAGGGCTTTATTTAACTCAGGGACTTCCTTGTAGGCGCTTGCAAGGCTGATTCCGGGGCGTTCGGGCACCAGTTTGGCCAGGCGGTCCGCATCGGGCAAGGGCAGCTTCAGCACCCTGGCCACATCGCGAATGGACGATTTCGCCGCCATGGTGCCGAAGGTCACAATCTGGGCCACCTTCTCACGCCCGTATTTATTGATCACATACTCCATCACCTTCTCACGTCCCTCGTCATCAAAGTCGATATCAATATCAGGCATGGAGATCCTTTCGGGGTTCAGGAAGCGCTCAAACAGCAGGTTGTATTTGATGGGGTCAATGGCTGTGATCCCTGTGCAATAGGCCACTGCAGAACCTGCAGCACTCCCCCTTCCGGGGCCCACGGCAACCCCCATCTCACGTGACTGGTTGATGAAGTCCTGGACAATAAGAAAATACCCTGCAAACCCCATGTTTTTGATGATGTTCAGCTCGTAATCAAGCCGTTCTTTTACCTCATCGGTCATCTCGGGGTAGAGTTTCTTCGCCCCCTCAAAAGTCAGGTGCCCCAGGTAGTCGTCTTCACTATCAAAGCCCTCGGGAAGCGGAAACACAGGGAGCATGATCTTCTTTGTGGTGATATCGTATTCCTCTACCTTGTCAACAATCTCCTGGGTGTTTGTCAGGGCTTCGGGGATATCCTCAAACAATTCGGCCATCTCCTGCCGGGTTTTGAGATATTCCTGCCCTGAATATTTCATGCGGTTCTCGTCATCGAGGTCCTTGCCTGTCTGCAGGCAAATCAGGATATCGTGGGCGCGCGCATCCTCCGCATTGATGTAGTGCACGTCATTGGCTGCAATGACCTTTACCTTATATTTTTTTGCAAGCTCAAGCAACTGCTGGTTGACAGGCTCCTGTTCCACCAGTCCATGGCGTTGCAGCTCCAGGTAAAAGTCTTCTCCGAATATTTCAAGGTAGCCTTTCAGCACCTCTTCGGCTTGTTCCATGCCCTTTTCCATGAGGGCCTGGGGAATCTCCCCACCCAGACAGGCCGAAGAGGCTATCAGCCCTTCGCTGTAAAGCTTCAGAATCTCCTTGTCTATACGGGGGGTGTAATAAAAACCTTCGAGAAAGCCTATAGACACAAGCCTTGAAAGGTTTTCATAACCTTTGCGGTTCCTGGCCAGCAACACCAGGTGAAAGCCACTGCGGTCCTCCCTGCCCCTCTTTTCCAGGCGGCTGCCATCAGCCACATAAACTTCGCAGCCAATGATGGGCTTGATGCCTTTTTTGCGGGCGATCTCAGAAAAAGGAAGTACACCATACATATTGCCGTGATCGGTGATGGCCAGGGCCTTCATCCCATCATCGGCCGCTTTTTGCAGCAGGGGCTCAATCTGCGAGGCCCCGTCAAGAATAGAATATTGTGTATGTACGTGAAGATGAGTGTAGTCAGGTAAATTCATTATCCATTATTTTGAGACAATAAAAATATACAAAATTAAGGGGAAGATCGAGGATTTTTTATCCACAATTACCTGTATTTTTTGAACCTCTAAGCCTGATTCAACCCTGAAAACTGAACTTTTTGCAGGTGTCGGCTAAAAGACAGAAATATATAGGCAATAAAACTTTTTTATTTAAAAAAAAAGCCAGATATTTGCACCCCTGAAAAAACACTATTGTTTCAACATTTAATTTAGAATCAATGCCAACAAGAATCAGACTACAGCGAAAAGGTAAAAAAGGACAACCCTTTTACCACGTGGTAGTTGCGGATGGTCGTGCACCCCGAGATGGAAAGTTTATTGAAAGACTTGGCACTTACAACCCCATGACCCACCCTGCTACCGTTGAGATCAACTTTGACCGCGCGCTTTATTGGGTGCAGGTAGGGGCTTCCCCCAGTGATACGGCTCGCAGCCTCCTTTCAGCCGAAGGCGTTATGCTAAAGCACCACCTGATCAAGGGGGTTGCCAAAGGCGCCCTGACCGAAGAACAGGTTGAAGAGCGTTTCAATGCTTGGAAAGAAGAAAAGAAAGCTAAATTGGAACAAGCTTCCAAAGAAAAAGAACTCACAAAGAAAGAACAACTCAAGAAGCGTATTGAAGCCGAGCGCCTTGTGAAAGAAGCCCGCGAAGCCGAACTGGCCAAAAAACGCGCAAAAGATAGCCTCAAAGCAGAGGATGCTGCTGAAGAAGCTGCAGAGGAAGTTGCTGAAGAAGCTCCTGAAAAAGCCGCAGAGCAAGCTCCTGAAAAGGCCGCAGAAGAAACTCCCAAAGAGCAAGCTCCTGAACAAAGCTCGGAAGAGACCCCTGCTGAATAGCAACTGCTTTCATAACCTGGTATTTGACTATGAATCAAAACGATTGCTTTTACCTGGGTTATGTAACCAAAACGTTTGGGTACAAGGGAGAGGTGGTAATTTACCTCGATGTTGACGACCCATCCTATTACAAAGAACTGGAATCAGTTTTCATTCTTCTGGAAGGGAAACTGATTCCTTTTTTTGTGGATTCCATCAGAATTCGCCCCAACAGCTCAGAAGCCGTGGTGCGCTTCCAGAATACCGATACCCCGGAAAAAGCCCAACATTTGACAGGCGCTGAGATGTATCTCCCCCTCACACTCCTGCCCCCCCTGAAAGGCAATAGTTTTTATTTTCATGAAATCACGGGCTACGAAGTGATTGACGCTGCTAAAGGCCTGCTGGGGCCCGTGATCAGTGTTCTTGAATTGCCGGGCAACCCCGTATTCCAAATCCAGTCGGGCGAAAAGGAGGTCCTGATTCCTGCCCGCGACCAGTTCATCAAAAAGCTGGACCGCAAAAACAAAAAAATCTATATTGAAGCTCCTGAGGGTCTTATAGACCTTTACCTCAATGAACAGTAGAACAGGTTCATCGCATTCCCGTCCATTCCGTTTCAAGCAATTTTCCCTTTCTGATGAAGGCTGTGCCATGAAGATTGGCACCGATGGGGTATTGCTTGGAAGCGTGGCAGCAGGATACCCTGCTGCAAGGGTGCTCGACATTGGGACAGGCTGTGGCCTCATTGCCCTGATGATAGCCCAGGAAACCGAGGCCCCGGTCACAGCAATCGATTCTGAAGAAGGCGCCATTAATGCTGCAAGGAAGAATGTTGCCCAAAGTCCCTGGCCAAACCAGGTTAAGGTCATCCAATGTCGTTTCCAGGAATTTGTTTTGGAGGTGAATGAATCCTTCGATTTGCTTGTCTGCAATCCCCCCTATTTCCGCAAAAGCCTGCTCAGCCCCGATGAGCAAAGGAACCTGGCCAGGCATTCTGGCTGCCTTCCTGCCCCAGAATTATTGGATGGGGTGGCACGGCTCATAAGCCCGGAAGGCCACTTCCTGATCATTCTCCCCGCAGAACAAGAAATGTACGTGGAAACCCTGGCCCTTGAATCCGGCCTTTCCTGCCGCCGCAAGATCCTGGTCCATCCCAGTCCCGGCCGCAAGCCCAAACGGATCATTTTGGGCTTCTCCCAGCAAGCAGGACCTCTGCTAAGCGAGACTGTTGTAATTGAAAACGAGCAAAGACACGCCTATTCTGAGGCATATATGGCGTTAACCCGGAAGTACTACCTGGATTTCTGATCAGTTGAGCAAGGGTATCTTTTCGCTTGCCGGGAGGGCTCCTTCAAGAAGCTCCCTGAGCGTAAGGAATTCCTCAATGAGGTAGGGCAGCCACTGCCCGATTTTCTCCCCCTCCCCTGCTTTGATACTGAACTCCATAAGCCTTGCGGTTTGAGCCAGTTGAGATGCTCCCAGGGTGCCGCCCAGGCTCCTGATTGAAATGATAAGGCGCTCACATTCTTCAATGTTACCGCGCTCATAAAGCCCGATCAGCCTTGAAATAAAGCTACCCATTTCGTCAAAGAAGCTTTGCAATAGCTCTTCAAGGGGAAACGACTGCATTACTGCCAGTTCCCTGAACAACCCCAGGGTTTTCAGGTTCACCACAGGCAGGTCTTCAGACTTTCCCTTTTGGAGATCAAGCTTGTGGGCTTGCCTGGCCACCCCGCTTTTCAGCAAGAAATCCCTGAGTTGTTCCTGAAGTGTTTTTTCCCTTGCGGGGAAGGCAAACAGGGTGTCAATGCCCTTTCCCTTCAAAACTTCGGGATGACAGACAATGCTGGGTGGACAAAGGCCGATGATCGGGGGAGGGCTTGGAAACCATTCGCGCAACTCCCTGAGAACTTCAAGGCTTTTCTGGAAGGCGTTGACCAGGTCGAGGATTATTCCGTCGAAAGGCAGCGATCCAAAGATGCTGAAAGGGTTTAGCAGGCTCTCGTGGTATTGACTGAAAAACTGCCTGCTGTCGTTGGCAATGCTGATCTTACAGCCCAGGGGCATCGCGGCCTGCCTAAGCAAAGGGCCAATCAACGGCTGATGTTGTAACAGCAAAAGATTTCCTTTTCCAGCAAGGGGGTTATGCTCCATTGACCATTCAAATGTTGTATTCAAATGTATAAAACCCCTGCCCCGAAAACCTAGGTAGTATTACTGAAAATTACCGGTTGAAAGGCTGGTGTTCAAAAAAGAAAGCCCGGCAAAACCGGGCCTTCTTTTTTTTGTCTTTTGCAGGAATTACTCAACAATTTCTTCAACTGCTGATTCCACTTCTTCAACAACTTCTTCCACTTCTTCGATGCCTTCTTCAACAACGGCCTCAACCTGATCTACTTCTTCAGTAGCTTCTTGTTGGGTGGCTGAATTGCATCCAAAAAGGAAAAGCATACCTGCAACGGTCAGCAAAGCAAATAACTTCTTCATTTGTTTTGGTTTAGTTTAAATGGGTGATTGAACCTGAATCGGTTGCAAAATAACAACAAATCCTTAATAAAAACAAGGGTATTTGTTAAAATATTTTACTGACTTAAAACTAACATAAGTGATTGTCAGCCACCCCTTCTGGTGCGGGTAGTTGTCGAGTCAATAACTTCCTTAACCGACTCTTCGGTGGCGCGGCGGATCCGGGTAGCATCCGAGGCATCGCTTTCCCTTGACTCAGTTCCTCGGATACGTGTTGTTCCCTCGGATTGAGCGGGTGTGGTTGCCTGTTGTGTGGAAGATGATCCTTGCTGAGCAGCAGCAGCAGCGGCAGCAGCAGCTTGGGCAGCCTGAATGGCTTCAGCTTCAGCAATGGAGTCCTGAATACGCAATTCTTCAGCAGCGGCAATAGAGTCAAGTCGTGCCTGCTCAGCAGCCTTCTGTTTGGCGCTGGGGCCACAGGAAATCATTCCCAGGAAAAGGAAAGAAAGAATCAAAAAAGATAATTTTTTCATAAGGGTAACGTTTAAAATTGTGTGAAACAACGGTGCAAAATTAATATTTTGAGTGAAAGAAACCCAAAGTTCGTTGAAAAACATTAATTTTGCAGCCAATTTCATTACTACTAAATTCAAATCCGTTAAAATCCTTTTGTTATGAAAAAGAACATCTTTGGCATTTTGTTTATGATGCTGGCTTTAACCCTAACCTTCACCGCTTGCCAGAAAGATCCGCTGATCACTTTGAATGGTGGCGACGTGACCCTCGACCTTGGCCAGGACTTTGTTGACCCAGGCTATGAAACCGAAGGCATCAGTGGCGATGTAAACGAACTCTGGAACCCCGAGTTCAGCAAGTTCAAAGTGAATCATTATGTGCTTACCTATGTTTACGAATCGGCCAATGCCCAGCGCAACGTCTATGTAAAAAGCGACCTGCTTGCAGGGACTTACGGCGTTCAGGATGTTTCTGACGACGGCACCTTTTCATACAACAGCCCCGTGACCCAGTCATCGCAGGCCTTCAACCGCCTGATCCTTGCCAACCTGGGTGATTTCGAAGGCATCCCCAACGTGATGCTCGATATCGAAGGCGATGTGATCACCATTGAGCGTCAAGAACTCTGGTCCGCACAGGAATGGGTAGAAGGAACCGGCACCTACGATGGCGAAAACAAATCGCTGCTTGAAATTGACTACACAATGACTTATCTGGTTTCCGGAACTCCCCGCACCATTAACGGAACCCTCACCTTTACCAAGCAGTAACATTACTCTTGTAATAATCCTGAGCCGCCGGTGGGTAAGCCCCCTGGCGGCTTTTCTTTTTGTACAATCCCTGCAGCTTTTTTGTGCAGGTTTTTTTTACCCCCTTCCCTGCCCTTCCATTATCATCATTTAAAATTGTTGAATTTTGGTTTTCCTTAGGTTTTGACTTGTTTTAATCTCGAACTTTTTCCCTATCATAACCGTAGTTAAACCGTACTTTAANNAACCAATTATAATTGGTTAAAGTACGGTTTAACTACGGTTTAACTTATGATTTGTTTCTTATCAGCAAGGTACTTAACAGGGATTAAGCCCAGCCCCCTGACATCGGGAAATGCTTTGAAATATAGGAAAACGGGAGGGTTTCAGGATCACCGGTAAGGTGTCCGGGAAAATTTAAAAATGGTATTTGCCTGGGAAAGACCTTGCTCTTTTGCTCAGACGTTGAGGGTTTCGCCTTCTGACTTGGCGATGATCACCGCGCCGCAGGCGTCGCTCCAGACGTTGACGGAGGTGCGAATCATATCGAGGGGGCGGTCAACGGCCAGGATAAGCCCTACGCCCTCCAGGGGCAGCCCAACAGCCGAGAGGATGACGGTTATGATGACCAGCCCTGCCATGGGGATGCCTGCCGCGCCGATTGAGGCCAGCAGGGTAGTGATGATGACGATGATTTGCTGGAGGAAGCTTAGGTCGACCTCATAAGCCTGAGCGATGAACAGCACGGCGATGCATTGATAAAGGGCAGTGCCGTCCATATTGATGGTAGCCCCCAGGGGTAGGACAAAGCTGGAAGTTTTGTTTGAAACCCCGCTGTTTTTTTCAACGGCTTCCATCGTAAGGGGCAGGGTGGCACTGCTGCTGCTGGTGGAAAAAGCCGTGAGCAGGGGCACCGACATCCCCCGGGCATGCTTCAGGGGGTTGGCATTTCCAATTATCCTCATCAGTAGTGGAAGTGTGATAATGGCATGAATGGAAAGGGCGGCGATGACCGTAAGCATATAGGCCCCCATCCGGCCGAATATATTCAGCAGGTTGCCCGCGTTTTCGGCCATGATGCCTGATACGATGCCAAAGATGCCCAGGGGGGTGAACTTAATCACGAACATGGTGATCTTCATCATAATCTCGAAAACGGCATTGAAGAAGGTTACCACGGGCTCCTTGTATTCGGGGATGACGCGGGTGGCGAAGAAGCCAAAGAAGATGGCAAAAAAGATAATGGCAGGCAGATCACCATTGGCCATGGATTCGACAATATTGGTGGGGACGATCTTGAGCAGGGTTTGCCCGAAGGAATCGCGGGTGGCGGCAAGGTCCTCCACCACTTTGCTGAACCCCAGGTCAGCACCGATGCCCGGCTTGATGATGTTGACAAGGATAAGCCCGGTGACAATGGCAAAAAGGCTTGTGAGCAAATAATAGGAGATCGTTTTCAGACTCATTCGGCCCAGGTTCTGGGCCGAGCCAATGCCCGTTACGCCCGAAACAATAGAGGAAAAGATCAGGGGGACAATGATCATCCGTAAGGCCCTCAGGAAAAGGGTTCCCATCCATTCCACGTATTTCACATATTGCGGGAAGAACATTCCAAAAAGGACACTTAGAATCAGGGCGATCAGGATTTGCCAGTGCAGTTGAAGTTTTTTCACTTGCCAGCGGGTTTAGAAGGTTTTTACGTCAGTGTATTTGTCTGTGAAAGGCATTTTGGAAGGAGCAATATTACAAAACAATTGGCAAAGCGCTAAATTTTTTTGAATTTGCCCGGGGCTGCAAAAATGGCATTCGCCTGTTTTTTAAGATGCCAAAATGGCTGAAATTTCCGCAAAAGCGGGCTTGGTAAATATTTTGATGCCTTAGGGACAAAACGGAACAAAGATTATGAACCTAAATAATTTTACAATAAAATCGCAGGAGGCTTTGCAGAAAGCCCAGGAAATTGCCGGCGGATATCAGCATCAGGCAGTTGAAAACGGGCACTTGCTCAAGGGCATCCTGGCCGTTGACGAAAACGTTGCGCCTTACCTGCTGAAGAAAAATAATGTAAACATCCAGGGGCTGCAACAAGTCCTGGATCGTGAGTTGCAGAGCTATCCCCGGGTTGCGGGGGGCGATATCTACCTTTCGTCGGATTGCAACCAGACCTTGCAAAAGGCACTGTCTACCCTAAAGGACTTTGGGGATGAATTCATTTCGATAGAGCATTTGATGCTGGCCCTGTTGATGGGCAAGGACAGCGTGGCCCGGATGTTGAAGGATACGGGCCTGACGGCTTCGGGAATGAAGGAGGCCATCAAGGAACTTCGCCAGGGCTCATCGGTAAAAAGCCAGACTGCAGAAGATACCTACAATGCCCTGAATAAATATGCGCGCAACCTGAACGATCTTGCCCTTTCGGGAAAGCTGGATCCCGTGATCGGCCGTGATGAGGAGATTCGCAGGATCTTGCAGATCCTTGCCCGCCGTACGAAGAACAACCCCATACTGATCGGGGAGCCCGGGGTGGGAAAAACGGCTATCGCCGAGGGCCTTGCCCATCGTGTTGTGAATGGTGACGTGCCTGAAAACCTGAGGTCGAAAAAGATCTTTTCGCTCGATATGAGTGCCCTGATTGCCGGGGCTAAGTATAAGGGCGAGTTTGAGGAACGCCTGAAGGCCGTTGTAAAGGAAGTTGTAAGTTCAGAGGGAGAGATTGTTTTGTTTATTGATGAGATTCACACCCTGGTGGGTGCCGGCGGGGGTGGTGAAGGAGCCATGGACGCTGCCAACATTCTGAAGCCAGCCCTTGCCCGCGGAGAACTTCGTGCCGTGGGTGCCACCACCCTGAAGGAGTACCAGCGGTATTTTGAGAAGGATAAGGCCCTGGAGCGGCGTTTCCAGATCGTTATGGTGAATGAGCCCAATAAGCTGGATGCGGTGAGTATATTGCGCGGGCTGAAGGAACGCTATGAGACGCACCACAAGGTGAGGATAAAGGATGAGGCGATCATTGCTGCTGTGGATCTGTCGCAGCGATACATCACCGATCGGTTTCTTCCAGACAAGGCCATTGACCTGATTGATGAAGCCGCTTCCAAAATGCGCCTGGAGATGAACTCGGTGCCAGAGGAACTGGACGAGGTGGAACGCAGGATCCGTCAACTGGAGATTGAGCGTGAGGCCATCAAGCGCGAAAAGGACGAAGCCCAGCTGAAAGTGATTGGTGAAGAGCTTGCCAATCTTCAGGATGATCGCAATAAGATCAGGAGCAAGTGGGACGGCGAGAAGGAAGTAGTGCAGCAAATCCAGTCGCTGAAGCAGTCGATTGAAGAATACCGCTATGAGGCTGACCAGGCAGAGCGCAACGGTGACTTTGGCAAGGTGGCTGAGATACGTTACGGACGGATTAAGGAGGCCGAGCAAAACCTGGAGAATCTGAACCTGAAGCTCAAGGAGATGCAGTCGGAGAGTGCCCTGATCAAGGAGGAAGTCACGGCCGAGGATATCGCCGATGTGGTTTCGCGCTGGACGGGCATCCCTGTGAGCCGCATGTTGCAGAGCGAGCGTGAGAAGTTGCTGGACCTTGAGGAAGAGCTTCACCTGCGGGTGGTTGGGCAGGATGAAGCCATTGCGGCCGTGTCTGATGCCATTCGCAGGAGCCGTGCAGGCCTGCAGGACCCCAAGCGCCCCGTGGGTTCATTTATTTTTCTGGGCACCACAGGGGTAGGAAAAACCGAGCTTGCCAGGGCACTGGCCGAGTTCCTGTTTAATGATGAGAATGCGATGGTCAGGATCGATATGTCGGAATACCAGGAGCGGCATACAGTGAGCCGCCTGATCGGAGCGCCTCCGGGCTACGTGGGCTATGAGGAAAGCGGGCAATTGACAGAAGCTGTGCGCCGCAAGCCCTACTCGGTGGTTTTGCTGGATGAGATTGAAAAAGCCCATCCCGATGTTTTTAACATCCTGCTCCAGGTTTTGGAGGATGGACGTCTTACAGACAATAAAGGGCGGACGGCAGATTTCAAGAATACCATCATTATAATGACCTCCAATATCGGATCGGGCCTGATACAGGAGCAACTGCAAGGTATGAACGACGGCAACCGTGTGGAGGTGCTTGATCGCACGCGGGAAGATGTGTTTCAGCTGCTGAAACGAACCATACGCCCCGAGTTCATCAACCGGGTGGATGAGATCATTATGTTTAGCCCCCTGACGCGTGAGGAGATTTCGGGGATTGTGGAACTTCAGATCAGGCGTGTGCAGGATATGCTCCGGGAGAACGGAATCAGCCTTGAAGTCACACCCGGGGCCATTGAATGGATTGCCGGCGAAGGCTTTGACCCGCAGTTTGGAGCCCGGCCGCTGAAGCGCGTGATACAGCGCAGCCTGCTCAACCTCTTGTCGAAGGAGATTCTCGCAGGCAGGATCAGTAAGGATGAGCTGGTGAAGGTGGATTCCAAAGCCGGCGGCCTGGTGCTTTCAAAATAATGGTTTTGTGTAAGTTGGTAGAAGCGGAACACTTCTAAATGAAGTTTCCGCTTTTTTCTTTGGGAAAAATCCTACTTTTGCAATCAACTCAAAGGCAATATAATTTGAACACCCCACTTTTTATAGCCCGCCGCCTTGGAACAGACAAAAAAGGAAAATCCTTTGCAGGACTGATCCGAAAGATTTCTGTGCTGAGTATAGCGCTGGGCCTGGCCGTGATGATCATTGCAGTGGCCGTGGTCACGGGATTTCAAAGCGAGATACGAGAAAAGGTCATTGGATTCGGTGCCCATATACAGGTGACCAATCTGGATTACAATGTGTCGTATGAACCCACGCCCATCAGCCGGGAGCAGGACTTCCTTGAGCCTTTGAAGGGGCTGGAAGGAATCAGGCATGTTCAGGCTTTTGCCACCAAGTCAGGCATCATTAAAACGGATGAGGACATTCATGGCATAGTAATGAAGGGCATTGGGACCGATTTCGACTGGTCGTTTTTCGGCGATCGCATGGTTGCGGGGACTCCCCTGCTGTTCAGCGATTCGGCCCGATCGGATGAGGTGATTGTTTCAAAATTCATTGCCAACCGCCTGAAGCTTGAGCCCGGGCAAACCATTTTTGTCTATTTCATCCAGGAACCTCCCGCCATCAGGCGCTTTACCGTTGCTGGCATTTATGAAACAGGTCTGGAGGAGTTGGATAAGGTGTTCATCCTGGGCGACATCCGCCATATCCAACGGCTGAATCGCTGGGATGAAAGCCAGATCGGCGGCTTTGAAGTGCTGGTGAATGATTTCAGCAACATTGAAAGCATCAAGGGAGCGGTGTACGAATTAATCCCGTATGATTTGAATGCGCGCAGCATCCGCGATATCTATCCACAGATCTTTGACTGGCTGGCACTGTTGGATATGAACGTGTATGTGATCCTGTTCCTGATGGTGTTGGTGGCTGGCATAAACATGATCACAACCCTGTTGATTGCCGTGCTTGAAAAAACAAATATGATCGGGGTTTTGAAGGCTGTGGGGGGCTCCAATTTGCTGGTCAGGAAGGTGTTTCTCTACAACGCCTCCTTTACCATCGCAAAAGGGCTGTTTTGGGGCAATGTGGCGGGGCTTCTTGTGTGTTGGATGCAATCCAGCTTTGGCATCATTACGCTTCCCCAGGACTCTTATTATGTCTCACAGGTGCCCATAAACCTCGAGCTGCTTCCATTGCTGCTTTTGAACCTGGGAACTTTTGTCATTTGCATGGTGATGCTGATCTTCCCTTCGATGATTGTCACGCGCATCTCGCCCGTAAAGGCGATCACCTTCCGATAAGGGATCAGAAAAGAATGCCCAGGCTCAGGATAAACTGATGGGGACGGGAATCAAATTTTATGGTCTCGCCTCCAATGGTGATCCCTTCGCCAAATTCGGTAAAATTGCCTTCGTATTTTAATTCAAGGGCCAGGTTTCCCAATTGAAGGCCTGCACCTATTTGATATCCAAGGGTTAGTTTCTTGAGTTCCTGGCTCAATTCCTCTTCAATGCCGAGGTCATTCCAATCGTTAATAAGGAAAGAGAACACAGGCCCTGCTCCAATCTTGAGGGCGCCGAATTTGGCGCCTGCAATCAGGGGCATAACCAGGTGGCTGTATTTCTGGGTGAAATATTCATCCTCCTGGTCGGATTCAATAAAGACCAGGCGCATATCGCGGCCTGTTTGGGTATAAAGCAGTTCAGGCTGGAAAAAACCGCCTCTGAAAAGGAACAGGGCCACGCCTCCCACATGGTAGCCTGTATAGGAATCGGAGAAGGCAGAGACGATGTAATCGGAAGTAGACCCGTTTTGTTCGGAAGGCAGGCTGGTGAAGTTTAGGCCAGCTTTCAGGCCAAAGCTTGTATATTGTCCATGGGCTAATGGCGCCAGGCAAACAAGAATTGCAGAGATTAGAAAAAAGCGTTTCATAATACCGGATTTTTGGAAAAGCGTTTTTATTATAACTGCACCATAATGATTTTGTTATGCAAGATAAAAAAAGCCGGGTGATTTCCCGGCTTTTTTTTAAGATTCCCTGAGGATTTTGAGCTTTTCTTCGAGGATTGTAATTTCCTGCTTTGCTTTTTCTATCTTCTCTTCGAACTCGTTTTTGAGGATATCGGCTTTCTTTGAAGAAGCAAAGAATCCGATGTTGTTCTCCCAAACCTTGATGTCGTTCTGAAGGGTGTTTATTTTGTTGATCAGGTAATTCCGCTCCTTGTAGATGATATGATCGGCATTGGCAGTATGCTTAATATTCTCGATCTTTGAGCGGAACGAGAGGGTGCTCTTAGCCTTCTTGCTGATTCCTAGCTTTTCAAACTGCTCATCAATGGCTTTGCGGTATTCTGCCTGGATCTTGTCTTTCTGCTTGATGGGCACATGACCGACTTCCATCCATTGCCGCTGGAATTCATTGATGACCTTCAGGTTTTCTGAATTATCCTCGCTATAGGCATAGGTGCGGATCTGTTCGATGATCTCCTTCTTTTTCTGAAGGTTCTCTTCTTGCATCTCGCCAATATTGGAGAAGTATTCCGATTTTCTTTTGAAAAACTCATCACAGGCAGCCCTAAAGCGCTTCCAGATTTTGTCAGAGAATTTGCTGGGCACCGTTCCGATCTTTTTCCATTCGTGCTGCAGGGCAATCAGTTCATCGGTAGTCCTGCGCCAGTCGGTGCTTTCCTTCAGGGCTTCAGCCTGGAGGCAAAGGTTCAGTTTCTGGTTGTAATTTTCTGTCTGGTTTTCTTTGAACTTCTGGAAGAATTCCTTTTTGCTGGTGAAGAAAGTATCAAGGGCAGTGCGGAATCGGTTCCAGACCTCATTGTTGACTTTTTTGGGTGCAAATCCAATGGATTTCCACAGCTTAAAGAGTTCATTGATTTGGTTGGTGAGATCTTGCCATTGGCGAGGAGTCTCAGGAGTCTGTGAGGCTAGCTGCTCGGCTTTCTCACAAAGGACCAGTTTGGCGGAGAGGTTGTTTTGTTGCTCTTCGCGCAGGCCATCATAGTATTCCTGGCGGCGTTTGTTGAGCTTCTCGGTAGCAGCCCTGAAGCGTTCCCATATTTCTTCCTTCTTGTCGTTGGGAACAGGACCTGTTTCTTTCCAGGCTTCGTGTAGTTTTTGGAGGCGCTGGAATGACTTCACTATAGAGGGTTCGAGCAGCAGCTCTTCAGCTTTTTCACACAGCTCGGTTTTCAGCTCCAGGTTCTTCTTCAGGTCCAGGTCTTTGAGTTCCTTGTTTATCTTGACCTTATCGAAGAACTTTTCCACCAGGAAGTGGTAGTTGTTCCAAAGGGTGTTCTTGGCGTTTTGAGGAACCTGCCCAATATCGCGCCATTTTTCCTGGAGGTCGCGGAACTGATCGTAGGTTTTTTTAAGTTCCTCCTCAGACTCGATTAGGTTTCTGAGTTCTTCGAGGATATGCTCCTTGGCATCCAGGTTTTCCTGTTTTTGTTTTTCCAGGGCCTGGTCGAAGACAGATTTTTTGTCTTTATATACATTCATTGCCACATCGAAGCGCTGTGCCAAAGGATCAGCAGGAGCTTCCTGTGCTTCAGCGCCCTCTTCGGCTTCTTCGTGGGATATGGATTTTTCGTAATGAACGAGGTTGTCTTCCCTGGTAAGCTTGCGGAAAGCCGCTTTGATGTAGCCAATGTGTTTCCTGATGAAGTTGATGTCTTCATTTTTTACCAAGGCTTCAAGCACCTGGACCAGCTCATCGCGGTTCATTTTTCCGTAGTGCTCGTTGAGGTCTTCGGTTTCCTCCTCTTCTTCGTGGTCGGATTCTTCTTCCTCCTCTTCGTCTTCTCCGTCAGGGCTTTCCTCTTCCTTCGGGGCAGTGGGACCAGCAGAAGGAAGGACTACAGCGGCGGGCTTTTCAACAAGGGCTTCCTCCTTTACCGCAATCGCTTCTTCAGTGGGCTCGGCTTGTGCTGCAGCTTCATCAGCAGGGGTTTCCTCCTTTGTTGCAGGCGCTTCCTCAGCAGGTTCTGCTGCAGCTGCTTCTTCTTTCGCAGGGGCTTCCTCCTTTGCTTCAGGCATCTCTTCAGTAGGTTCTGTTTCCGCTGGTGCTTCTTCCGCAGGGGCTTCTGCAACGGCTTCCACAGGATCCTCAGCCAGGGTTACTTCAACAGGAGGTTCATTTGATTCTGCAACCGTTTCGGGGGTTTCCTGAGGGCTTTCAGCCAATGGTTGCTTAACTTCCTCTTCTATTGCAGACTCAGTGGATTCCACTTCAAGGGTTGTTTCAGCAGGTTCAGGATCGGTAAGATTTTCTGCAGTTTCCCATTGCGGTTCACCAACGTTTTCAACTTCATCGGGTTTTGCTGTTTTATCAGCGTTCAGGCTCTCATCCCCCTGCTGATCAATAGGCTGATCGGCTTTGGGGTCCAGTTGTTCCTTCTTATTCATTACGAAAAAATTAATAATAATTACTAATTAAAGTTTCAGAGCAATGCGGCATAAAAAACACTTCACGCGTAAGTGTGTCAACCAATATTCCGGTATTCAGCCAGTTCTTTTTGATTAAAGCCCACAAAATTATAAATATTTTGGTATGAACGAAAATGTTTTTTATTCATTTTTAACCATTTAAATGCTTATGCAGGCTTAATGCAAAGGGTTATCGTTGAAGATGAGATAACCAAAGTTGAGGGACAAGGAAAAAGGCACTTCATATCTGTCGAAGAAGTTGAGGGTCAGGGAGGCTGGCCCAAGGCGGGTATTGGCTACAAGTGAAGTGGAAAGGAGGAAATAAGTTCGATCGAAAATCTTACTGAGGTAGGGCACGTGATCAGGTCCTGCGAGGATCTCGCGAACGGGTTGAAAGATATAGGCTTCCATTCTTAAATCCGTATTTCTGGAGAGAGAATAAATACCTTTAATTCCTACCACTCCAAAATTATTTGCCCTGTACCGGGGTAAAAAAATGCCCCGTGTTTCAGGTACCTGGTCAAAGCTGGGAGCAGTAAGCAGGCTGCTGGTATAATTTGAAAACAGGCTTTTGTTTGAAAGCATGAGTTCAGAGAAGAAACCCCAGGTTATTGCATTGGTTTTGGCGAAAAAATTCTGATAATCGATGCGTAGCTGGAACCAGTCGTGCTTATTGCGGGATCCCAGGGTTAAGAAGGAGGTGGACCCCGGGGTATGCCTTTCCAGTCCTGTGATATAGCGCAAGCCAATGGAAAAGAAGGTGCCCTCGTTGGGGAATTGTTTTCGGTTCAGGGTATTTCGTTCGAAAACCAGATAGGGGCTGAAGAAGCTCAGCGTAGTCTGGTCGGTAGTATCGGTGCGGGCAAACTGATTGGTCTGGTAATAATCGTAACGGGTGATGCCGGTAGTGGCTCCCAGCAGGATCTTACCAGAATAACGAGCGGGCAGGCCGCCCTTCAGGTTGAGGAAGTTCTGGTTAATTCTCAGGTAAGCGGGGGTCTGATCCTGGAAGAACAGGGTATTGGTTTGGAAGAAATTATAGTTGTTCAGGGTATAACTCCCTTCCAGGAAGAAGGGTGTTTTTGTGGGAAAACCCATCCTGCTCATCAGGTGGACCGAATTGTAAAACCTTCCCACATAAGCGTTTGCGATGG
>LSQX01269624.1_pt1 | contig 93616 bp, 91 predicted proteins | sample 654561 | NCBI WGS metagenome assembly LSQX01 (sample SAMN04489861, study PRJNA283612) | anaerobic digester metagenome | isolation source: 4 biogas reactors fed with cattle manure at either 37C or 55C with and... | place: Denmark: Kongens Lyngby | collected 2014 | reverse complement strand
CGCATATATTTTTCCAATTCATTTAAAAATTATTAATCAATTAAACTTCTGGAGATTTAAATATGAAATCAAGTCATTTAAAGAATGAAAGGTGTGTTTATTAAAATATATCTTTTGATTTTTAATTTCAACTGTGTAATTATAATTACTCGAAATCTCAAACCCATTCCGTTCCAAAGCATGTTTTGCCCAATATGCTAAATCGCTTCCGTCGCTTATAAGATTGACCGATTTATTTTTCGGATGATGGAATTTAAAATTCCCGGTTTGGTAATCGAATTTTATCTGTTCTTGGGATAATTTTTCAAAAATCCTTTGTTCGTAAGCGATTTGTTCCGGAAATCCGGCATGAAAATTCCCGTTGTCAATCCACCAAAGTTGAGTAGAATTCTGCAATAATAATTCAATCTGATGCGAAGCTACGATGAAAGTCTTGCCTGTTTCACGAGATAATTTATAAATCAATTCAAAAATCTTGAACTGATTTTCGATGTCGAGATGCGAAGTCGGTTCGTCCATGATGACGATTTGCGTATCCTGCACCAAAGCGCGCGCAATCATCGCCATTTGAAGTTGTCCGTCGCTCAGTTCATTGGCCAAACGATTTTTCAAATGCGGAATTCCCACCATTTCGAGTGCATTTTCAATCCCATTAATTTCTGTTGAATTTAATTTTGAAAATCCGGATTGATAAGGAAGTCTTCCCAAAGCGACCATATCGAAAACGGGAATTCCGGGCGTTTGGCTGAGCCGCGAAAAAACCACTGCTATTTCTCGCGCTCTTTTCTGAACATCCCATTGTTGAATGTTTTCAGAGTTGATTTCGATTTTACCGTTTAAAACGGGCAATAATCCCAAAATGGATTTGATGAGCGTGCTTTTTCCCGAACCATTTTTTCCGGCCAAACCTACGAGTTCACCTTTTTTCACCACAGCAGAAATATCGGAACAAACCGCTTGGGAATATCCGACTGAAAGATTTTTGATATGGATGAATTCGTTGTTCATTTCGAGACAATTTACATCGAATATTGTTTACGGTTCATCAAAATGCTCATCACAATCGGCGCTCCGATGAGCGAAGTAATGATGTTAATCGGTAAAGTTCCGTTTGGAAAAATCTGCGAAATCCACAGAAATAACAACATCGATAAAATTCCGGTCAGGACAACCAATATATACAATTGTATGATTTCGGTTCTTTTAAACAAAATCCGGCAGATATGCGGAATGGCCAGTCCAATGAAAGCCACCGGACCGACAAAAGCCGTTGCGGAAGCGGTTAAAATGGCAGAAGAAATCAAAATCAGCCAGCGTGTTTTTTTGATGTTTACGCCCATGGTATGCGCATAATTTTCGCCCAGTCGCATTCCTGAAATGCCTTTAAACGTCATTATGGAAATTAAAATTCCAATTATAACCATTACGAAAAAAACTAAAATCTGCGTCCAGGAAAGTCCGGACATCGAACCAAAAGTCCAGATGAGATAGGTTTTTATTTTTTCGGAAGGAGCAAAAAACTGAAGCACGCCGATCAGCGCCGAAGCCAATCCGGCGATCATCATTCCCACGATGATCAATCCTGCAGTGGAATTCAATCTTGACGAAAAGAAAACGATGATCATCAGTCCCAGCATGGCACCGCAAAATGAAGCCAGACAAAGCAGCCAGGGATTATTCAGCATCGAACTCAATCCTAGAACGGAAGAAAGAAAAATTACCATTCCCACGCCGAGCCCCGAAGCCGAAGTTATTCCCAAAACCGATGGGTCGGCCAATGGATTTCTGAATAATTCCTGTAATAAAAGTCCGCTTACCGGAAGTGCAATTCCTGCTAAAATTGCCGCAATCGTTTTGGGAAGCCGATAATCTATCACCAATTTTTTGGCGATTTCATTATCGGAAATTGAAAATAAGGAAACATCTGCGTTTCCAATGTTTAAATTCAGGAAAAACAATCCCGATATCAACAGCAAAAGAAATAGTATGATGAAACTGAATTTCAAATTTTGGCTTTGGGCAAATATAAAACAAATTGTGGCTTCGAGAGCCTCAGCCACCATCGAGAGCCTCAGCAACTATTAAGAGTCCTAGCAACCATTAAGAACCTCAACTTCCGAAACACTTCAGTCTCGATGTTTTCCCGGTCACTGAGGTTCTCGAAGTGACAAGGTTTTTTATTAAATTTGGTTGATGCAAAAACTCCAGATTAAAAATATGGTATGTCCGCGTTGTGTGATGGCGGTAGAAAATGTTTTGGACGAAATGAAAATCAACCCGATTGAAGTGCGATTGGGCGAAGTTTTAATTACTGATGAACTCACTGAAAATCAGGAAAATGAATTCAAATCCAAAATCGAAAAATTGGGTTTTGAATTATTAGACGATAAAAATTCGGCCATAATTAATCAGATTAAAACCATCATCATTGAACAAATCCAGAATTCATCAGAAGAAAACCTGAATTTATCGGAACTGCTGTCCAAGAAGTTGAATAAAGAATATTCGCAACTCAGCAAGCTTTTTTCGGCTACGACCGGAATTACCATTGAACAATTTGCGATTTTACAAAAGATTGAAAAGGTAAAAGAATTATTGGTTTATGATGAATTGAGTTTGAAAGAAATCGCTTATCGATTGGGTTACAGCAGTTCGGCTCATCTTTCTGCCCAGTTCAAAAAAATGACCGGACTTACGCCTACGGAATTTAAAAATTTAGGAAATTCGGAGAGGAAGGGGATTGACGGGATTTGATTTACACGTGAAGATTTTATCAAAATAACACGTATAGTGTATTGTGTTTTTGCTTAAATTTGTAAGTATATAATTTAATATGAGCACCAAACTGACATTAACCATCGATAAGGATGTGATTGAAAAGGCCAAAAGATATGCGCGCAAACGGGAAAGAAGCCTTTCGGCAATGGTTGAAAATTACCTAAAATCTTTGGTAGATACGGAGAAAGATTCAAACTCTGAGCTTTCACCCATTGTAAAATCGCTCAAAGGCTCATTCAATTTGCCTGAAAATTTTGATTATAAAAAAGAACTAGCCGACCGTCTCTCTGAAAAGTATTTGGATGAAAAAGATATTAATTGACACAGATGTCCTGCTCGATTTTCTTTTTGATCGGAAACCATTTTCCGACAATGCTTCGCAACTTTTAAGCAAGTGTGAAACAGGCGAATTAAAAGGATATGTGACAGCCATAATGTTGAGCAATGCTTATTATTTACTACGGAAAACCTCCGGTCATCAAAAGGTAATAGACAGTTTAAAGATGTTGATGAACTTTCTGGAAGTTTCAAAAATCAATAAAAACATAGTTTTAGAAGCTCTGAATTCAGATTTTAAGGATTTCGAAGATGCCCTTCAAAATTACTCGGCACAACAGGAAAAGGGACTCACTCTAATCATCACAAGAAATATAAAGGATTATAAAAATAGCCGATTGGCCGTGATGACGCCGGAGGATTATTTGAAGACTTTTTAAAATGAATGTTTAAAAATTTGGGAAATTCGGAGCGGAAGGGGATTGATGGGATTTAATCCTGATAAACAATTTCCTTCTTAATTTCTTCTTTTAAAACAACTGTGCCTGCAATCAGGTCCTCCAGACTTCTTTTCTTTTCGTTGGTACAAAATTGAATGAAATTAGCCAAAAACCAACCCAATAATAAAATACTGGAAATCCAGTCTACACTTACGAAGTAAAGTCCTACACATAAAATTATATCAATTATATTTCTTTTGAACGCGTGAAAGAAATTGATTTTATCTTTTTCATTCACATCCCAAAGTTTAACATCTGTTATTAATTTTCCGAAAGTTCTTGCAAATAAGAAATGAAACGAAATAAAATAAAATGCTATAAACAATCCGACGATTATATCGTAATATTTATGGAAAAACTGACCTTTCAGTTCTAAACTTTCAGTTTCATAATTATATTTATAATAATCATTTGGAACAAAAATACTGAACAGCCAAATAAAGAAAAACAAGATCGCATAATCAATGATTTTAGCCACTATCCTTCTATAAAGCGTATCATAGCGAATTTCTTTCATCACGTAAATTTTGCTAAATATATTTATATTATAACTCTTCCCCAAAGTTCTGTAAGACCATTCCCGATTTAAAGTCCGAGATTTGTTTCCTAAATTTGAAGTTATGGCTACAGAAAAGAATTCCGTGTATATTCCCCTTGAAAATGTGGACAGCGAACATTGTGCACTCATCGTGGACAAAGGTCTTTCGGAGATTTCGGAAATCTCGGAACACAATGTCGAACTCAACAACCGGCGCGCAAAGATTTCTGCCAAAGATATGGACGAAGCGATTCCGCTTGCGGTGCAAAAAATCCGTGACCTCGGCTATGATGTTCCCACTGTCAAAAAGCGCTATCCGGTTTTGAATATGACTTGTGCAAGTTGTGCCAATAGTTCACAAAACATATTGAAAATGCAACTGGGTGTTGTCGATGCGCAAGTGAATTATGCCAATACTGAAGCGGTTATTGAATTCATTCCATCGATTACCGATGCGTTTAAAATGAAAGCCGCATTGCAATCCGGAGGTTATGATCTGATGATCGATGAGTCCGAAGAAGCAAAAGACAGTCTGGAAGAAATTCAGCAAAACAATTATAAAAAACTCAAGAAAAGAACGATTTGGGCGATTATTCTCGCCATTCCTTTGATTTTGATCGGGATGGTTTTTATGAATATGCCTTATGCCAATTACATTATGTGGGCGCTTTCCACTCCCATCGTTTTTGTATTTGGAAAACAATTTTTTGTGGGTGCATGGAAACAGCTGAAACACAAATCGGCCAATATGGATACGCTCGTGGCGATGAGTACGGGAATTGCCTATTTCTTTAGCGTTTTCAATACTTTATTTCCCGAATTCTGGCTCAGTCGTGGTTTGGAACCGCACGTTTATTTCGAAACGGCCGGTGTAGTGATTGCCTTTATTTTGCTGGGGAAAGTTTTGGAAGAACGCGCCAAAGGAAATACTTCATCGGCCATTAAAAAACTCATCGGAATGCAACCCAAAACCGTGACGATTGTTCAGGAAAACGGTCATCAGGCAGAAGTTTCCATTGCATCCATCCAAGTTGGAAATACGATTATGGTAAAGCCGGGCGAGAAAATCGCGGTGGATGGCGAACTGATTTCCGGGACTTCATTTGTCGATGAAAGTATGATTTCGGGCGAACCGGTTCCGGTGGAAAAGAAATCGGGCGATAAAGTTTTTTCGGGAACGATCAATCAAAAAGGAAGTTTTCAATTCCGTGCCACCAAAGTCGGTGGCGATACATTGCTCAGCCAGATCATCAAAATGGTTCAAGATGCGCAGGGAAGTAAAGCGCCGGTGCAGAAATTGGTCGATAAAATAGCCGGGATTTTTGTTCCTGTGGTGGTTTTGATTTCAATAGTTACGTTGATTGCCTGGATCATTTTGGGAGGTGAAAACGGTTTCACGCGTGGGCTTTTGGCGATGGTTACGGTTTTGGTCATTGCTTGTCCTTGTGCTTTGGGACTGGCAACGCCGACGGCGATTATGGTCGGAGTCGGAAAAGGAGCCGAAAAAGGAATTCTGATCAAAGATGCGGAGGCGCTCGAAGCTGCCCAAAAAATCAATGCCGTGGTGCTCGATAAAACCGGAACGATTACCGAAGGAAAACCGGTGGTGAATGAGTTGAAATGGTTCGGGCTTCGAGATTCCTCAGCCAACGAGCTTCGAGATTCCTCAGCCACCTACGATATTGAAAAATTAGAATCTATCCTCTACTCTATTGAGAAACAATCGGAACATCCGCTGGCAGATGCGATTGTTCAGTTTTTTGATACAAGACTTCTCGACTCCGCTCGAAGTGACGAAGAAATGTCATTCCGAGGCACGAGGAATCTCCTCGATATTGAAATCCAAAACGCTTCCGGAAAAGGAATCATCGGAAGTTATGAAAATGAAAAATATTTCATCGGTAACCCTAAATTCATTCAGGAACAAAATCTAAGTCTGAATTCAGAAATCGAGTCATGGGTGAATTCCGAACTGGAAAAAGCCCGCACAGTTATTTTATTCAGTAGTTCAACGGATATTTTTGCAGGAATTTCGATTTCCGACACCATCAAACCGACTTCGGTAGAAGCCATTCAACAATTACACAATCTGGGAATTAAAGTCTATATGCAAACGGGGGATAATGAAGCTTCGGCGGCGGCTGTCGCCAAAGAAGTGGGAATTGACCATTTCAAAGCGGGTGTTTTGCCGGAAGATAAATTGAATTTCATCAAAGAATTGCAATCCGAAGGAAAAATTGTAGCGATGTCCGGTGACGGAATCAATGACAGTGCCGCACTAGCACAATCCAACGTGGGAATTGCGATGGGAAAAGGAAGCGATATCGCTATCGAATCTGCAAAAATGACCATCCTTTCCGATGATTTACTGAAAATCCCGGAAGCCATCAAATTGTCCAAACAAACGGTTTCGACCATCAAACAGAATTTATTTTGGGCGTTTATTTACAACATCATCGGCATTCCGATTGCAGCCGGAGTTTTGTATCCGATCAACGGATTTTTACTTGATCCGATGATCGCCGGAGCCGCCATGGCACTGAGTTCGGTAAGTGTGGTGAGCAATAGTTTGCGGTTGAAGTGGATGAAATAATCATTTTCTCCCGCAGATCACGCGGATTCTCGCTGATTTTTTTTTAATTATTCTGCGTAAATCTGCGCTATCCGCGGGAAATAAATTATAATTATTTAATTAATCGCCTTCCTCACTTCCGGCAAAACTTTGCTGCCATAAAGTTCAATTGCTTTCATCATTTCTTTGTGCGTCGGTCCGCCGACATCGATGTGTGCAATAAACCGCGTCAACCCAAACATTTCTATGGTTGCAATCATTTTATCGATAACCTGATTGGTTTCGCCCATGAATAAAGCACCTTCCGGACTCATTCCGCCTTCAAACTGCATTTGGGTATAAGGTGCCCATCCTCGGTCCTTTCCTATCCGATCCATTTGCGCTTTGTAATACGGAAAATAATTATCCAGCAATTCTTGTTTGGAATCCGCTAAAAAAGTATGCGAATGAACCCCAATCTGCATTTTTTCAGGATCATGTCCGAATTGGATGTACTGTTGTTTGTAAAAATCAATCAGCGGTTTGAATTGTTTGGGCATTCCGCCGATGATGGCAAAAATAATCGGCAATCCCAATCTTGCTGCACGAACCACCGATTCAGGTGTTCCACCCACCGCAATCCAAATCGGTAATTCTCGTTCCGGACGCGGATAAATCGTTTGATCTACAATCGGAGCCCGGTGATTTCCTTCCCAGTTGATGATTTCATTTTGATTTAAATGCACCAACAATTCCAATTTTTCTTCAAATAAGGAATTATAATCCTTTAAATCATATCCGAAAAGAGGAAAAGATTCAATGAAACTTCCGCGTCCGGCCATAATTTCTACCCGCTGATCCGAAATCAAATCAACCGTTGCAAAATCCTGATAAACTTTGACCGGATCGGTGGAACTCAAAACTGTAACGCCACTTCCTAATTTAATTCGTTTGGTAACAGTTGCCAAAGCTGAAAGAATGATTTCGGGGGAAGAAACCGCATAATCTTCCCTGTGATGTTCTCCCATTGAAATTACATCAATTCCGAGTTCGTCGGCCAGTTTTACTTGTTCAATTATTTCGTTTAATTTTTGCTTCGCGGATTGAAATTTCTGCGTTTGGCGATCAAAAGTCAAATCTCCAAACATTCCGATTCCTAATTCCATAATCTAATTTTTATACAAATTTAGTCCGAAGAAAAATCCTTTGCATTGATGAATGTTAAGTTCGAATTCTAATTGAATTCTGAAATTGATTTCGAATTGAATTAATAAAATTATTTCAAAGATTTCATATCAATCACGAAACGATATTTCACATCGGCTTTTACCACACGATCCCAAGCTTGATTTATTTCCTGCATATCAATCATTTCCACTTCCGGCAACACTTGGTGTTCGCCACAAAAGTCGAGCATTTCTTGGGTTTCACGGATTCCACCAATCAGTGAACCGGCAAGATTTCGTCTTTTTCGAATTAAAGTTCCGCCATTTACATTGGAAAGCGGTTCGATTGCACCGACCAAAACCATGGTTTTATCGCGTTTCAATAAATTCAAATATGGCTCTACATCATGATTGACCGGAATGGTATTCAACAAGAAATCAAAGGAAGAAGCATGGGATTTCATGGCTTCGCTGTCTTTTGAAATCAAAACCTCATCGGCTCCTAATTTCTTTGCGTCTTCGCCTTTTTTATCGGAAGTCGTAATTATCACCACATGAGCGCCCATTGCTCTTGCAAACTTAATTCCCATATGACCCAAACCGCCTAATCCGACGACGCCTACTTTTTCGCCGGCTTTTACATTCCAATGTTTCAAAGGCGACCAAGTAGTAATTCCGGCACAAAGCAAAGGAGCGGTTTTGGCCAAATCAAGGTTTTCAGGAATTCGCAGGACGAAAGATTCATCCACCACAATCTTTTCGGAATATCCGCCCAGAGTATGTCCTCCCGAAATTTTATCGGGACTTCCATAAGTGTAAGTCGCGCCGTTTTCACAATATTGCTCCACGCCTTCTTCGCAAGCCGGACATTTCTGGCAAGAGTCGACCAAACAACCGACGCCCACCGCATCGCCCGGTTTGAAATTTTTCACTTCCGCTCCCACTGCTGTCACTTTTCCGATGATTTCGTGACCGGGAACGACCGGATATCGTGCCGGCCCCCATTCACTTCGGGCCGTGTGAATATCGCTGTGGCAAACGCCGCAATACAAAATTTCAATCGCAATATCTTTGGGTTCTAATTCTCTTCTTTCAATCTTTAGTGGAACCAATTCTTCGGTAGCCGAATGAGCTCCATAAGCTTTTATTTCTGACATTTTTTTGGTTTATTTCAATAATTCTTCTAAAAATAATAAAGTATGACTCCAGGCTCTTTTTGCCATTAATTCGTCATAATCCTGAGATTCCGGATTGGTAAAAGTATGTCCTGTACGGGCGTAAGTTATGAATTGCCAATCGGCATTTCCTTCGTTTAATTCTTTGATGAGATTTTCAATATCTTCTTGGGAAACAGATTTATCCTCGGCCGGGTGTTCGATTAGAACTTTGGTTTTAATTGCTGAATTGGGACGATTGGCCACCTTTGACAATCCGCCGTGAATGGAAACCACGCCCTGAACTGGGAATCCTGCCCGAGCCGTTTCCAGTGCACCCGTTCCTCCAAAACAATAACCAATCACCGCAATTTTATCGGGAAGGGCACCTTGCTTTTTCAGTTCGTCCAATGCCGCTTGGATTCTCGCTTGATAAGCTTCGTAATCAGATTTGAATTGACCTGAAGCTTTGGCCGCTGAAACGTTGTCCTCCGGGATATTTCCTTCGCCATAAATATCAGCTATGAACGCAATATATCCTTCTTTTTCTAAATTCAAAGCTGCCGTTTTGGCTTCGTTATCGATACCTTTCCAAGCTGGCAAAATCAAAACACCTGGAAGTTTTTGTCCGGCATTTGAAGTCACCAATCCGTTTAATTTCTGGTTACCGTCTTTATAGGCAACTTCTTTCAAAGCTTGAGCAGAAACGGGAATAATCATCAGAAACGAAATTATGTATAGGATGTATTTCATAATATTATGATTTAATTAATTCATAAAGTTAAGGTTTTATGAAAGAGGATTTTTTTAAAAAAAAGATTAATATAGCCCAAAGTGGCTAATAAAGAGTAGTTTACAAGAACCGAAAGTGCTATCGGTAACGATTTAGTAATGGTGCTTACTGCACTCGCTTTCATCTGATTACCTTGTAAATCATTACCGCAAATTTAATAAAAAAAAGGGTTAAGTCGTAGCGTACTTAACCCTTTTTTCTGCTTTTTCCAATATACATCATAAGGCGTTATAAAATAAATCTTCCCCAATATGGGGGCAACCTGTGATATTGGTTCCGATATTATTTCCAAGTTTTGACAAATAAACAAAAATGTAAATCCGAAACGTATGGTGTTAATCTCTAAAAATCTAAGCTATGGAAATCGTGTTGAACAAAATATTATCGGAAATTCAGCGTCAGGAAGATATGCTATCTTCTCAAATGATGCAAACTGCGGATGAGGCTTACCAAATGACCTTATTCTTAAAGGAAATGCTGTTTACTATAAAGATGAAAGTCTTGCAGACCGGATTTAAGGACGAACGGCAGGAAATCAATTTTTTCAAGAAAATCAAACCGCAGATTTTAGGAAAACTTATTTATTACAATAAGGTATTCCGCATTGAAACTACCTGCCCCGTAAGTGCAGGGAGAATACACCAAAGTTATTTTGAAAACCAACTGAAAATTCTGAAATCCGAATACAAGGAAAGCATATCCAATGAGGATTTTTACAGGTACTATCGTGCAGGCAGAACTGACCGTGACCACAGTTATTTCAGGCTCGGAAAAATCAATTACCACGATGGTCTAAAAAGTAGTGTATTTGAAATTGACCTTAGCTTTTCTACTTATTACGATAACAAAGTTGCCCATATTATAGCCAATGAATTACTTTATACTTTCTTGCTTACCAAAATAAACCCTGAAAAAAATCCCGATACCATTTCAATAAACGGTGATGGAAACAAAGACATTTCGTGGACGAACTCGCAAAATGCACTGATAGAATTGATTTACGCCCTGTATGTTTCCAAATCTATTGCATACGGGAAAATAGGCATCAGGAAATTAGCATTGATTTTCCAAATCCTCTTCCGAACGCCCTTGAACGATATACATCATTCTTTCCACCGAATGAAAACAAGGGCAGGCTCCCGAACGGTGTTTTTAGACCAGCTCAAAATTTCCCTCGAAGAGTATATGGATAAAGACCTTTAGCAACATCAGCACGGGTGTTTGAAAGCAGTACACAAAATGTACTGCTTTTTCTTTGCCCATATATGCCAATTGGCATATATGGGCAAAAGGCTACTACAAAATAACCGAAACACGCTAAAACCCTTATTAAACAAGGGTTTTTCTCATTGCAAAAAATTTGAAAAAAAGTGCCAAACCAATGGGTACGCATTGGCAGACAAACACTGCCACACTTCTGAATTTTGTACTGTGAATATTAAACAATAGTGCAATGAACATTATAACAGTTGACGAAGAAGTGTGGAAGCACCTCAACGAACGGTTGAAAGCCATTAGCGAATATATCCTCAAACTGGAAGATACAAGCTACGATAGCTTATGGCTCAACAACCACGAAGTCTGCCAGTATCTCCACATCAGCGAAAAAACGTTGTGGCGTATGCGCACCAACGGGCAGATAGCTTTTTCAAAAATGTACGGGCAGTATTACTATACGATTGGTGCTATCAAGGAAATGCTCAACGCTAACGCCGTGCAGACGACCGATGAATATGTGGAGCAGCTTATGGCGAAAGGCAAAAGCTATATCGAGAAAGGCAGAAAGCTGAAATCAGGTAATCATTAAAAGCGTACCCGTATGAATATCGACAAAATGGAATTTGTGGCGTGGATGGAACGCATAATGGACAGGCTGGACATTCTTGGCAACCACATAGACGATTTACAAAAGAAGCGCAACAGCATAGACGGCGAAGAGTTACTGGATAATCAGGATTTATTGCAAATGCTGAAAATCAGTAACCGTTCCCTGCAACGGTATCGCTCCATAGGTAAGCTCCCTTATTATACCATTAGCGGAAAACTGTATTACAAGCTATCCGATGTGCATCAGTTCATCAGGGAAAGTTTTAACCCTCCGTTACCTAAACTGGATGCCAATAAGTGACAAACGCTGCCTTTGAGTGCCACATAAAGCAAATCAGTGAAGGCTTCCTTTACATTCGATCGTGAAATTTTGAAATTTTCAGATTATGAGCGAAGAAACAACTAATAAACAGGAAATGCCCGAACAGCTTTCGGACATCTTACTCGTACTGGATAAAGAGAAAATGAAAATCCAGGCAGTAAAGAGTATAGACGAAAACGGGAAAATGGAAACCGTTGACCCCACGAAGAAAAATCAAAACCAGTTTATGCGTGTGGATAAAAGCGGTGATTTCTTTTCCAACTTCTTTTCCAATTTTTTCAGCCAGTTAAAGAACCCTACAAACTTTACTTTCTTCAAAGTGCCTGCCTCGGTTGCTGCTGAAAAAGCAGAGGAATTACAAAAGCACGTAGATAAGCCCACTCCACAGGGCGAAAAAGTGCTGAAAGAACACGAAGTGAAAGCAGAACCCCAACCCGATAAAAAACAAGAAAATCAAAATAATATGGCAACAGCACAAACAACAACGGAAACAAGCGAATATCGCTACAAGCCGGAGCAGATTGATTGGGACACAATGAAAAACCTCGGATTGAGCAAAGAGTATCTTGAAAAAAGGAACCTGCTCGACCCTTTGTTACGAGGTTATAAAACCAATGAGCTTTTACCGATAGGTATCAACCTCGGGGGCTCTATCCTCCGCACGGATGCCCGCCTGTCTTTACAGCAAGCGGAAGACGGCAATGTTATCGTGGCAATACACGGTATCAAAAGAGAACCTAACCTCCACTTTGAATTTTTCGGTCACAAGTTTACGGACGAAGACAAGAAAAACCTGCTCGAAACGGGTAATATGGGGCGTGTCGTCAATTTGGTAAACTCCAAAACAGGCGACCTGATGCCGTCCATTATAAGTATTGACAGGCTGACCAATGACGTGGTTGCACTGCGCACGGAGTTTATAAAAATTCCCGATGAAATTAAGGGCGTAAAGCTGAATGACGAACAAAAACAAACGCTGATGGAGGGCAAACCGCTCTATTTAGAGGGTATGATTTCCTCGAAAGGAACGGAGTTTTCGACAACTGTACAATTCAATGCGGACAAACGGTATGTTGAGTTCCTGTTTGACAGAAGCAACAACAATCAGCAGGCGCAAACGAACCAACAGAATACCCAACAAAGCAATCAGCAAAGCCAACCGCAAGAAGCTCCAAGAACTTTCAGGGGCAAAGAACTGGATGATGAGCAGTACAACAAGTTCAAAGCCGGACAAACCATATACGTTGAACTGAAAGACAAAAAAGACCAACCGTATAAGGGTTATATCACGTTCGACAAAGATACCGGAAAGACCAATTTTGAGTTTCCCGGTCAGTACAAAGCACGGGTAGAACCTGCCGAAACTCATAAAACACAAACTGCCGTCAATTCGGAGGGTAAAACCAACGAAGCGACCAAGAACGTCCAAGAGCCTTTGAAGTCCGGGCAGCAAAGACCGAAAAACGAGAAGCAGCAGGAGCAACAGGATAACAAGCCTGAAAAATCCAAAGGCAGAAAAATGTAATACAGTATGAAAACAATCATTGCAGAAAAACCAAGCGTAGCAAGGGAAATAGCCGGACTTGTGGGAGCATCCGATAAAAAGGATGGCTACCTGACAGGTAACGGCTATTTTGTTACGTGGGCATTCGGTCATTTAATAGGACTGGGAATGCCCGAAGATTACGGCATTTCGGGATTTGATAAAGCATCCCTGCCGATATTGCCCAACCCGTTTTTATTGACCGTCCGCAAGGTCAAAAAAGACAAAGGGTACACCGCCGATACTGGCGCATTAAAGCAACTGAAAGTCATTGAGCAGCTTTTTAAGCAAAGCAACAGCATCATCGTTGCTACCGATGCAGGTCGTGAGGGCGAACTCATTTTCAGGTACATTTATGAATACCTGAAATGCAACAAACCTTTTGAACGCCTTTGGATAAGTTCGCTTACCGAAAAGGCAATAAAGCAAGGCTTCAACAACCTAAAAGACGGGGCAGCATTTGACGGACTGTATCAGGCAGCGCAAGGCAGAAGCCGTGCCGACTGGCTTGTAGGCATCAATGCTACACAGGCATTGAGCATTGCCGCAGGCAATGGTATCTATTCGCTTGGAAGAGTGCAAACGCCCACACTGGCTTTGATATGCAAACGTTACCTCGACAATAAGAATTTCACGGTAAAGAAATACTGGCAGATACAATTAACGCACAACAAAGCCCAGGTTGATTTCAAAAGTATTTCCGCAACCAAATGGGACGAAAAGCAACTTGCTGATGATACCCTTAAAGCTATTCAGCGTGGCGCAACGGCAACCTTTACATCAGTAGAAACCAAAAGCGTTACAGAACAACCGCCCTTGCTTTTCGACCTGACAGGCTTACAAAAGGAAGCCAACAAAAGGCTGAAATTATCTGCTGAAGCAACGCTCAATATTGCGCAAAGCCTGTACGAAAAGAAGTTTATCACGTACCCACGTACCGGGAGCAAATACATCCCTGAAGATATGTGGGCAGAAATTCCAAACCTCGTGCGGGCATTGCAAAATCGTGAGGATTGCAAGCAAGCCCTTACCAAAATCAAATGGGGACGGTTCAACAAACGTATCGTGAATGACCTCCGTGTAACGGACCATCACGGTTTGTTGATTACGGACAAAGTGCCGTCCGTACTTAATGCAGACGAAAACAAGATTTACAATATGATTGCGCTTCGCTTGCTTGAAGCCATATCGCAAGCCTGTGTCAAAGAAATAACCGATGTATCATTACAGGTATTGCATTACGACTTTACGGCAAAAGGCTGTAAAATTCAGGAAGCGGGTTGGCGTTCCATAAAAGGAAGTTTTACCGATGACGGCGAAGAGCCAGTGCAGGAATTACCTGAACTGCATAAAGGCGACGAACTTGCCATAAAGGAAGCCGCAGTTTTGGAAAAGCAGACCAAACCACCAGTGCTTTACACCGAAGCCGGGCTTTTGTCGGCTATGGAAACCGCAGGGAAAGAAATTGAGAACGAAGAAGAACGCAAAGCCCTCAAAAATATCGGCATCGGTACTCCTGCAACAAGAGCCGCCATTATCGAAACCCTGTTTACCCGTAATTATATCCAACGGGATAAACGTTCTTTAATCCCTACGGAAAAAGGATTGCAGGTGTACGGGCTTGTAAAAGACCGGAAAATTGCAGACGTGGCAATGACTGCCGAATGGGAATTGGCGTTACAGAAAATAGAAAATAACGAAGCGGATGCCGGAACATTCCAAAAGGAAATGGAAACCTATGCCAAATCTATTACCGATGAATTGCTACAAACCTCTATTGCAAGCACCAACCAACCCAAACTAACCTGCCCGAAATGCAAAAGTCAGCAGCTTATTATCCGTGACAAGATTGTGAAATGCCCTGATGAGGCTTGTAACTGGGTACAGTTCCGCACCGTCTGCGGTGTACAAATCAGTATCGAAAATGTAACAAACCTTGTCAATAAAGGCAAAACCTCTCTTATCAAAGGAATGACAAGCAAAGCCGGAAAGAAATTCGATGCTTACATCATTCTGAAAGAAAACGCTGAAAGTTCCTTTGAGTTTGAAAAAAACAAAAGCAGTAAACGCAATGGAAAATAAACCGTCAATCGTACCCAAAGAAATCAGGAACCTGATTTATACTATCCGGGGCAAACAGGTAATGTTGGATAGCGACCTCGCTGCCTTATATCAGGTAGAAACAAAGAACCTGAACAAAGCTGTTAAAAGAAATATTAAGCGTTTTCCTGTATCATTCTGCTTTCAACTGACCGAAGAGGAAGTTGAAAACTTGAGGTTCCAAATTGGAACCTCAAGTTTAAATTACGGCGGCAGACGTTATTTGCCCTATGCTTTTACGGAACAAGGCGTTGCAATGGCATCTGCCATACTTCGTTCTGATATAGCCGTTAAAATGAGTGTGGAAATAATGGAAGCCTTTGTAGAAATGCGGCGTATGCTCATCAGCAACGCTTCTTTGTTTCATCGTTTGGACAATATCGAGTTAAAGCAACTGGAAGCCGACCAAAAATTTGAAGAGATTTTTAAGGCTTTGGAAAGCGACAAGCTGCACAGCGAAAAAGGCATTTTCTACAACGGGCAGATTTTTGATGCCTACGCCTTTGTTTCCGATATTATCCGTAGTGCCAAAAGCTCTGTTATCCTGCTTGATAATTATGTGGATGATACGGTGCTTACCTTGTTGGGTAAGCGTAAGACTAATGTAACCGCTACAATCCTTACCAAAAGTATCAGCAATCAGTTACGGTTAGACTTACAACGCTACAATAGCCAATATCCTCCGATAGAAATTGAAGTGTTTTCCGACGCCCACGACCGTTTTTTGATTATTGACCATACAGAACTCTACCATATAGGGGCATCGCTCAAAGACCTGGGCAAAAAATGGTTTGCTTTTTCAAGAATGGATATTGAAGTCGGCAGGATGCTTCAAATATTGAACAAGCCGTAAAAAATGAACCTCCGAATTATCGGAGGTTCATTTTTAGTTTTTTTATGCTTCAAAATGCTCTAATACGTTCTTAAATAACCTTTAGTAATATTTCTTCTTTAGCCATAAACTTGCTTTTACCAACAGTATCAGTACAGGTACTTCTACCAACGGTCCTATAACGCCCACAAATGCCTGTGGAGAATGAATACCGAAAACCGCTATTGCTACGGCTATTGCCAATTCAAAATTGTTTCCTGTGGCTGTAAATGCGATGGATGCGTTTTTGTCGTAAGGAACGTTTAAAGATTTATTGATAAAGAAGCTGACAAAAAACATTAGTACAAAATAGATGATTAACGGTATGGCTACTTTTACTACATCCATTGGCAGTTCTAATATTTTATCGCCTTTCAGACTGAACATTAATACGATTGTAAACAGTAAAGCATATAATGTAATGGGCGATATTCGAGGTACAAATTTCCTGTTATACCATTCTATTCCTTTTGACTTTACCAATGCGTAACGGCTTATAAAACCTGCTAAGAAAGGAATGCCTAAGTATATTAATACGCTTTCGGTTACGTCTTTCATTGATACGCTTACATTGAAATTGGCTACTCCTAATTTGCTTGGTAATACATTAATGAATAACCAAACTAAGAAGCTATAAGAAATTATCTGAAAGATGCTGTTTAATGCAACTAACATAGCTGTGTATTCTCTGTTTGCTTTAGCTAAATCGCTCCATACGATTACCATTGCGATACATCTTGCCAAACCTATCAATATCAAGCCTGTCATATAATCGGGTTCATTACGTAAAAACAAAACGGCTAATCCGAACATCAATATTGTACCGATAACCCAATTGAGCAATAAGGATATGCCGATTACTTTTTTATCCTTAAATGCTTGGGGCAATAATGAATAATCCACTTTTGCCAATGGCGGGTACATCATCAGTATCAGACCTATTGCCAAAGGAACGTTTGTAGTGCCTACGGATAAAGCATTTGTAATTTTTGATATTCCCGGAAAGAAATACCCTAAACCTATACCTGCTGCCATTGCAAGGAATATCCATAAGGTAAGGTAACGGTCAAGAAATTTTAGTTTTGGTTGCATTGGTTATTGACTGACTTTTGAAAAAACATAAAACATTTCCGTTGCTATCTGTAAACTTCTTTCTGCATATACCTGTGATTGCTCCGGTGTATTGTCTGAAATTTTAGGGTCTTCAAATGTGATAGGTATCCTTTTTTCTGCACCTGCAATAAATGGACATCCACCGTCTGCCTGTGAACAGGTCATAATGGCTGTAAATGCTGATACTGGGTTGAAAGGACTATCGTACTTTTTTGAAAAGCCGATAACAGGCAAAGCATTATCGCTGTATTTTATGGCATATACAGGGTTATTAGTATCTGCGATTTTGAAAATGTTAAACCCCTGATTAGTCAATGTTTCTGCAACTTTCGGAAATAGTGACGTTTCTTCCGTACCGCCCGAATAACAATGTACATTTGGTATATTAAAATGTGCTGACGCTACCTGTGCCCAAACCTGTGATAAATGGCTTCTTCGGGAATTGTGGGTACAGATGAAATTGATATTTATATCCTGCCTGTCGTTTACTTTTTGCTGTATAAAATCAATCAGCGGTTGTAATACGGCTTTACGTTCTTCGCTGATGCTTTGTACATCAATTTTGTTGTTAATGATTTCGATTAGTTTTTGATACATCGCATTTTGTTTTTAGTGTTTAGCAACATCCCGAATTTGGTGTACAGCAAGCATTATTCAGCTCTGATAATTTTACCTTTTGCTTTTCGGCAGGAATACCGCAAGCATCACTTGCCAGGCAAGCGGTTTGCTTGTTTTTCAGTACAAAATGGTTTCCGTTAAAATTCAAATCGTATTTACCAACCGTTTCGCTTTGGTATTCTACTTCTATTTCGGCATCTTCAATACCCAACTTTTCTTCGGATAGCTTAATGATGTTTAATAGCTTTGTTGGCTTTAATCGGTGTTCAAAATCGTTGGCATTCCATAATTGGAAATTGACAACTTTTTCGTTTCTAATTGTTCCGCCACAATCAATGAAGTGTTTTGTAATAACACCTATCTCGGTAACGTGAAAGTGTTCGGGTACAAATGTTCCGTTCTCTAATTGAAATTCAACATTATCCAATGCTGGTAAGATTTCTTTGATGTTTGATAGTTTCATTATTTTTTTATTTAATTGTTATATTGCTTTATTGCGATTAATGTGCTTAAAAAAAATGCTTAACAGCATTTATCAACCTCTACATTATCTATAAAGAAAGCATTGAGTTCCTTTTTAATCTGCTGCCAAACATTTTCATCAATACAGTAGCACACACTTGTCCCTTCTATATTGCCTTTGATGATACCAATGTTTTTAAGCTCTTTTAAATGTTGTGAAATCGTAGCCTGCGCCAATCCTAATTCTTCCACTAAGTCATTACAAATGCAAGCATTCTGCTTGATGATGTATTGCAGGATAGCTATACGGGCAGGATGAGCCAGTGCCTTTAAAGTGGTTGCCAAGCTGTTTTGCTGTTCTGTAAATATTTCTGTTTTTGTTACGCCCATCTTATTTGTAATAATATATCGCAATATTACGATAAATATTTAAACCACAAAAGTAGTTTGTGAAAAAACATATAGCCAAGCACCAATTCTGTATAAATAATCAGTTCAATTTTCTATTGTAAATCGCCAAATCCTGCCTTTCAAAGCCAAACGCTGCAACATTATCAAAGGCATTTGCTCCTGCTTATAATTTTAGGATTTAAGTAAAATTCTAATCAAAATAAGTATGGATGTACAGCAAAAAGACCTGTCGTATTTCAGATTACGACTGCAAGAATTATTAAACAGCAGCTTTCCCGAAAAGGCACACGACCAAAAATTTATTGACCAACGGTCTTCGTGGGCTGCCAATGCTTATGAGGGTGCTTTCCGTTCGGGAAACGCCGTTGAGCAATGCGACGAAATAGCCAACTACATACTTTTTGAGGGCTTGCACTTCTCCAAGTTCAACACGGTTTTCAAAGTGGTATGCAATGAGTTTGATGCCATAATGGCAGACGAGGAGCTGCGACCGTTCGCCCTTAAAATGTTCCCCGTTTGTGAGCCTGTTTTCGCAGGATATGAATTAACCGATGATTTCGCCAACGGAAATGAGTTTGATGTACTCTATACCGAACTGACCGGAACCATCTCAATATGGATTGAGGAAAATGGGCTTCAGTAAGCGGTTCCATCTCCAACAGAATATTGATGCCCTGCGAATTGTTTTTAAACTGGAAAAGGAGAAACGGCAAGCCACCGTAGGCGAAAGACTGCTAATGATGCGATACAGCGGATTTGGCGGTCTTAAATTCGTTCTGAACCCCGTAGAAAACGAAATAGACATCAATCATTGGAGAAAAACAGAACACGACCTTTTTCCACTCACGCAGGAACTCCACCAACTACTCAAAGAAAATTCCGAAGACGATAAGCAATACCGCAAGTATGTGGATAGTATGAAAAGTTCCGTACTGACGGCTTTTTATACCCCACCAAAAGTTATAGATGCCATTTCATCTGCCTTGCGGGATAATGGTCTGCACATTGATAAATTCCTCGAACCCTCCGCAGGTATCGGTTCATTCATCCAATCCTTTTCGGAAAATCAGAAAGCCAGTGTTACCGCTTATGAAAAGGACTTGCTTACAGGCAAGATTTTAAAGCAGCTTTACCCCGAAATCAATATCCGTATAAACGGCTTTGAGGAAATCCCCGAAAGGGAACAAAACACCTATGATGTAATCGCCAGTAATATCCCTTTTGGCGATACTTCCGTATTTGACCTTTCTTATTCACGCAGTAGAAACAGCGCAAAGGAACAAGCTGCCCGAAGCATACACAATTACTTTTTTCTGAAAGGTGCTGATATGCTCCGTGAGGGCGGTTTGTTGGCTTACATCACTTCACAGGGCATTCTGAACAGCCCTAAGAACGAACCCATACGCAGGGCGTTGATGCAGGATAATAATTTGGTTTCGGTTGTAAGATTGCCTAACAACCTGTTTACCGAATATGCAGGTACGGAAGTCGGCAGCGACCTGATTATCCTGCAAAAAAATACGGCAAAAGAAAATCTGACCGACAGGGAAGATCTGTTTTGCCAAAGCAAGCCATCTGAATACAATACGCCTGGCAATGCGCTCTTTCAGGACAGTACAAGAATTATCCATACCGACCAAAAATTAGATACCGACCCATACGGGCAACCTGCCTTAATCTATACGCATAAAGACGGTGTTGAGGGCATTGCCAAAGATTTGAAGCAAATGCTTTCCGAAGATTTTGGAAAGCATCTGAATTTGAGTTTATACAAAGGCGAACAGAACGACGAGCCTGTTATACAAATTCCTATTGAACCAAAAGTTACACCTCCGGTCATAGACCCTGTAATCATTCAGCAAAAGCCGCAACCTGTACCTACTCCGGTAGTCCGTCAGGAAAGCCCGCAGGAATTAAAGCAACTAAGCATTTTTGACTTGTTTGAAAGTGCGGGAGAACCTGTAATGGTTCTTGCTCCACCTAAAAGAACTACCCAAGCCAAAAGGCAAAGCACTAAAAAAAGAAGAGGTACAATAGGTCGTCAGCCCGACCTGTTCAGCAGTGCAAGGCAGCAGCCCTATACACCGCTAAAATCCAATGGTGATATTAACGGAACCGACCAGGTTAACGGCAAAAAACAGGAAGCTATCAGCGACCTGTTTTCACAAATAAACGGAAATGGCCAGTCTGATAAGACAGCCATTACCGCTATCAATATTAATGCTATTCCTGAACCTGCCCCGTATAGTGGCGAACTGCAATCATTCCATCGGAATGATTGCCTTGTGGTGGATAACGGTTGGGTCGGCTATTTGCAAGAGGTGGATAAGGAAGACAAAAAAGCTATCTTTCATCCATTGCAATTGCCGTCGGCACAGAAAGCAAGAGCCGAAGCCTACATAGCTGTAAGGGACAGTTATATCAACCTGTACCAAAAAGAAGCTGAAAAGCAGACCGAACACAAGGCAGAACGGGAAACCCTGAACCTCCTGTACGATGGCTTTGTCAAAAAATACGGTAATCTCAATGCTGCCGACAATGCCAAGCTGATAAAGACAGACAGCGCAGGTAAAGAAATTCCTTATCTGGAGCGTATCATTGGCGGCATAATCCATAAAGCGGATATATTCAGCCGTCCTGTTAGTTTCTCTACGACCACGTTAGCAACCGATAATCCCGAAGAGGCATTAGCCGCCTCGCTGAATAAATACGGCAACGTGGATTTGGACTTTATGTCCGAAATCAGCAGCCTGCCTGCCGATACCCTGAAAGAAGCCTTACACGGGCGGTTGTTCTACAATCCGCTACAACAGGAATACGAAATAGCCGAACGGTGGATTGCAGGCAACGTAGTTGAGAAAGCCGATGAAGTAAGAGCCTATCTTGAAAACAATCCTGATGATACCGAAGCCAAAGAAAGCCTTACCGCTTTAGAGGAAGCCCGACCAAAACGGATTGAATTTGAGGAGTTGGATTTTAATCTCGGCGAACGGTGGATACCTACCGGAATTTATGCCCGTTTCGCTTCGCACCTGTTCGATGCGGATGTACTGGTTCATTACTCCGAAAGCTCCGACGACTTTTCTGTGAAATGTCATCGGGGCAATATGCACATTTGGGAAAAATATGCTGTCAAAGCGGAAAGCCGAACATTTGACGGTATTGCCCTGCTCAAACACGCCCTTGTCAATACTACGCCTGATATAACCAAAAAAGTGATGGTTGGCGACCAAGAGGTCAAAGTACGGGATATGGAAGCCATACAAATGGCGAACACCAAGATTGATGAAATCCGTACCGCTTTTACCGACTGGCTACACGCACAGAACGATGAATTTAAAAATAGGCTGACCGACCAGTACAACGACACCTTTAACTGTTTCGTTCGCCCGAACTATGACGGAAGCCATCAGGAATTTCCGGGATTAGACCGCAAGGGTGCAGGCATTGAAGACCTGTATTCAAGCCAAAAGGACACGGTTTGGATGATAAAACTGAACAACGGTGCTATCTGCGACCACGAAGTAGGCGCAGGAAAAACGCTGATAATGTGTACCGCAGCGCAGGAAATGAAGCGTTTGGGATTAGCCCATAAACCGATGATAATCGGACTGAAAGCCAATATACCTGCTATTGCTGAAGACTACCGAAAAGCCTATCCACACGCAAAAATCCTTTATCCAGGTATTGATGATTTTACGCCTAAAAAACGCCTGCGGATTTTCGGGGATATTAAAAACAACGATTGGGATTGTGTGATACTCACGCACGACCAGTTCGGAATGATACCTCAATCGCCCGAAATACAAAAGGAAATCCTCGAAATAGAATTAGACAGCGTAGAGCGCAACCTCGATGCCCTGAAATCGCAAGGCAAGGAAGTGACAAGGGGAATGCTCGCCGGGGTAATCAAACGAAAAGAAAATCTTGAAGTAAAGCTGAAAACGCTGCAACACGATATTGAAAACCGCAAAGATGATATTGTGGACTTTAAGATGATGGGCATAGACCATTTGTTTGTGGACGAAAGCCACCAATTCAAAAACCTGATGTTCAACACCCGTCATACACGGGTTGCCGGATTGGGTAACGTGGACGGCAGCCAAAAGGCACTGAACCTGCTTTTTGCAATCCGCACCATTCAGGAGCGTACCAATGCGGATATGGGCGCAACCTTTCTTTCGGGTACGACCATCAGCAATTCATTAACGGAGCTGTACCTACTGTTCAAATATCTGCGTCCCCGTGCATTGGAAAAACAGGGCATTCATTCTTTTGATGCGTGGGCAGCTATCTATGCAAGGAAAACGACCGATTATGAATTTTCGGTAGCTAACAATATTGTAGCAAAAGAGCGTTTCCGCTACTTTATCAAAGTGCCGGAACTTGCGCAGTTCTATTCTGAAATCACGGATTACAGAACGGCAAAGGATATTGGTATTGACCGACCCAACAAGAACGAGGTATTATACAATATACCGCCAACGCCCGACCAAGAAGCCTTTATCCAAAGCCTGATGGCTTTTGCCAAAACGGGCGATGCTACTTTGCTCGGAAGAGAACCATTATCGCAAAGGGAAGAAAAAGCAAAGATGCTCATTGCGACGGACTATGCCCGTAAGATGTCGCTCGATATGCGTATGGTAAGTGGTATATACGACGACCATCCCGACAACAAGGCTTCGCATTGTGCGGTAAATATCGCCAAGTTTTACAACCAGTTCAACGCACAGAAAGGAACGCAGTTCGTTTTCTCCGATTTGGGAACCTACAAGCCCGGCGAATGGAACGTGTACTCCGAAATAAAACGCAAACTCGTGGAGGACCACGGCATACCTGCGCACGAAGTAAGGTTTATTCAGGAAGCGAAAAATGATAAGCAACGTAAGGAACTTATCAACGGAATGAACGAGGGCAAAATCCGTGTACTGTTCGGTTCTACAAGTATGCTCGGAACTGGCGTAAACGCACAGAAAAGAGCTGTTGCCGTTCATCATTTAGATACACCGTGGCGACCGTCTGACCTTGCCCAAAGGGACGGGCGGGCAATCAGAAAAGGCAATGAGATTGCCAAATTCTTTGCCGATAATAAAGTTGCTGTGATTATCTATGCAGTTGAAAAATCGTTGGACAGTTACAAATTCAACCTGCTGTATAATAAGCAGCTTTTCATCGACCAGTTAAAGACTAACAACCTGACCAAAAGAACGATTGACGAGGGAAGTATGGACGAAAAATCGGGAATGAACTTTTCGGAATATGTGGCAATCCTGTCAGGAAATACAGACCTGTTGGATAAAGCCAAACTGGAAAAACAGATTGCCGGACTGGAAAGCGAAAAGCAGGCGTTCAACCGCTCTAAATCCAGTGCCAAATTTAAGGTACAGGATTATATGGAAATGTTGCAAAGCACTCAATCCCGTTTGAGCCGGATGAGTACCGACTGGGAAAACTTACAGCAACGCCTGCAAAAGCGTTCGGACGGTACAATCGAAAACCCTGTGCTGTTAGATGGCTTGCCGCCCAATGCAAATCCGAAACAAATAGGCGCAAAACTGAACGAGATTGCGAACAAAGCCCGCACGGCAGGCGACTATCGTGAAATAGGCAACCTCTACGGGTTTCAATTATTGGTTAAAACAGAACTTCCAAAGGATAATTCAACACTCGAAAGGGTCAATAGATTTTTTATAACTGGCGAGGGCAATATCAAGTACACCTACAATAACGGTCTGATGGCAAAAGACCCCGAAACCGCCGCAATGAATTTTTTAAGGGCTTTGGAAAAACTGCCGGGCTTTGTGAAGCAGGAGCAGGAGAAAATCGCTGAAATACAAAAAGACCTGCCGATGCTTCAGGAAGTGGTTAACGGTACTTGGGCTAAGGAAAGTCGATTGAGTGAGCTTAAAACGGAACTGGCTGCCGTAGAAAGAAAGATACAGCTATCTATTACGCCGGAAACCAAACAAGATGCTTCGGAGCAGGCAGAAAAGCAGAATGAAGCCCCAAAGGTGCAGGAAAGCATTATACGGACAAAAGGCGTTCATTCACCTCGTGGCGTATTATAATAGTCGTTACTTTTCGTCCTTTTCGTCCATTTTTTTTATTAGGGCTTCACACAGGCTGTCAAGGAATTTGGTTCGGTTTATCTTACGGGCTTTCAGTTCCATAAACGTGTGGTAAAAATCGCCTAACTCAATATTAAAGGCTTCTTCAAAAGTTTTAGCTATCAATTTTATGTCTGTATTCCCATTGTTAAATACACCGTGGGAGTACAGTGCATATATGAGTTCCGTCAGTGCCGTTTTACTTGCCGTCCATTTCAATGAATTGTCCGACCCCCTTTTCACATTGATGTTATTGAGCCTGTCTTCCAAATAAACTTGTATCAGGTCATTGGCAATAATCTTGGCAACCTTATAATCGTGTGAAGTAGAAAAACGATGGTCTGCTTCAAAATAAAATGTGTCTAACCACAGCCTTATATCGTGCTTGCCACGCACAAAGAATTTTTCGTCAACGAAAGAATTATTGCTGCGGTAATACTTGTAAAAATCAAGGTTGTTTTCAAAGAACCTTTTTAGCTTTTTCAGTTCTTTGGTAAAATATTTCTTGGTACGCTTGTTCCCGTAGGGTCTTCTTGTTTCGATTTTATAGATGGCATTGTAGTAGATGAGCTTTGAAACAATAACAGGTTTCTGATACTTGAAAAAATGGATTTCTTCTTCCATATTCTTAAAGTCATTTTTCAGTACAAAGTCCTTTAAGTCGGCAAGGCTTTGTATGATATGGTGTATAACGGCTTCAATTCTTTTTATGGGGCAGTCGGTTTCAATCTCCAGTTCCTGGATTGCAGTTTCCAATTTAAGATATGTTTCATTGTAAAATTTATCCATTCGCTTCATTTTGATGTAATATATTATTGGTTAATACAGAAAAGCTAACACTGTTCGTATTAGCTTATGATGCAATTACTGCTTAAAAAAATTCAACCTCTACCGTATTGATGATGGAACGATAGATAGATTTTTGTTGCATACTTTAAAGGGTTGTAGTATGATGCAGGTTAGTCTTTGCGAATTACACCTGCATCACCTCCTTTTTTTTACCGATATTTTTTTACGGTTATGCAGTTTACAACCCTTAGTTATTTAATTTTAATAAGTCAATGCCAGCCCCACACCAAAGCCCATATCGCTATCATAGTGGGTACGTATACCTATATTCTTATTAATGATATACCTAAGTTCTCCCATATACTCTAAGTCGGTATTCACCATAAAACCACCTCTTAGTCTTTTTGAAATTGGTATATCTTCACGCATTAACTGCAATCTCACAATACCGTCGTGATATACTTCTGCCTGAAAATTGACCAGCATAGGCAATGTATACATAAACCCTAAACTGAACGCCCTGCGGGTGTCTTTCTTGTTGGTTTGTCCAAATATGTTCTTTTCGTGTTCATCTTCTCCCATTTTACGGTAGCGGTAATCAAAACCTACAAAGGGCATGAACCATTGCATTTTTCCAATGTATCTACCTAAATGGGTTTCTACTTCATAACCGTGCATACTATTATAGCCTAAACGCCATTCTGTACCTAATGACCATCTTGCATTTTGCAACATCGCTCCACCGTCATTTCCATTCGTTGCAAAGTCGTTTTCAATCATAAAGTGAGGCATATTGCTTTCCCTTTGCAGTTCTTTATAGGCTTTTGCTTTATCGGGTAAATAGGGATTTTTGTAATCTCCAACTTCAAACACCCTGTTCATTCCTGCCATCATATGATAAAGAATATGGCAATGGAAAAACCAATCACCTTCCTCATTTGCTAAAAACTCTATAGTATCCGTTTCCATCGGCATAATGTCCAATACATTTTTCAAAGGCGATTTTTCTCCCTTACCGTTAATAACCCTAAAATCAAATCCGTGGAGGTGCATGGGATGACGCATCATGGAATTGTTATAGATGGTAATCCGTAATATTTCTCCTTTTTTTACAGGTATTTTGTCAGTTTCCGAAAGTATTTTATTATCCATGCTCCATACATAGCGGTTCATGTTGCCAGTAAGTGTGAATTTCAACTCTTTTACAGGCGCATCATTTGGAAGAGAGGTGTTATAAGGCGATTGCAACATAGCATAATTTAATGTTTTGATGTCTCCCAAGGCATTAGCGTTGTAACGGTTAGCGTCGTTATCCATGTCCATACCCTCATGCTTACTGTGGTCTGCTTTTTTTGTTGCATCTCCGGTAATTTCGGGATACATCACTACATTCATGTCCATTTGGTTAAGGCTCATCTTCATGCCCATATCGTCCAAATCGCCATTCATTTTCATCATATCGTTCATCATCTTCATCCCCTCGAAATACTTCAATCGTGGGAGCGGGGAAATAAGCTGTTTGACCCCATCACCTATAAATAAACTCGCAGATTGTGTCCTGTCTTCGGTTGTTGCTAAGAACTCGTAAGCCAAACCATCTTGAGGGATAGTCACTACAATATCGTAAGTTTCAGAAACGGCAATGATTAACCTGTCCACCTCTACAGGCTCAACATCATTCCCATCACTCGCTACTACTGTAATTTTTCCTCCAGCATACCTTAGCCAGAAATATGAAGACGCCCCTCCATTGGAAACACGCAATCTTACTTTGTCGCCTGCTTTTAGCTTTTTACCATCAATTGTTTTCAAATCGGTGCTATGGCTACCATTTATTAGGACTTTATCATAGTAAACATCACTAACATCCATTGCCAGCATTCGCTTCCATTCATTCTTTACTTTCACTCCAAATTTCCCTTCTTTAATCGCTTCAACGTATGATTGTGTAGCCTCTTTTTTGATAGCAGCCCAATCGTTGGCATTATGCAGCATCCTGTTAATGTTGTCGGGGTTAAGATTTGTCCACTCACTTAATATAATTGGAACGGTCGGCAAATCGTCAATTCCTTGTCTGAATGTCTTATCATCGCTTCTTTTCTTCATGATAAAACTTCCGTACATGCCAATCTGCTCCTGCAATCCTGAGTGGGAATGGTACCAGTGCGTACCATGCTGGATAATCGGAAAACGGTAGGTGTAGGTTGTGCCCGGTGCGATGGGTTTTTGTGTAAGCCAGGGCACACCGTCTTCTTTATTGGGCAGGAACACACCATGCCAGTGAAGTGATGTGCTTTCTTTCAATTGGTTGTGCACCACTATTTCGGCAGTGTCGCCCTCGGTAAAGGTAAGGGTGGGCATGGGGATTTGCCCGTTTACGGCAATGGCTCTTTTTTCTTTCCCGGCATAGTTTACCAATGTGTCTTTTACATACAATTCGTAACGCACTACTTTCTGTGCGAATAATGTTTGTGTGCAAAGCAGTATCAGCACTGTTTGCAAAATTCTTATAGGTATTTTATTATATCTGTTCATGATTTGAAAAATTTTATTTAATGCTGTCTTCCATTGTGCTAAACCACGCTATCAAAACCTGCTTATCCTCCGGTGACAATACTGCATTGCGATGAATTAGTGTGTATGATGACAACGGCATTTCCCCGTCCTTAACCTGCCCGGCCATAGCCCTGAACTTGTTTCGCTGCCTGCGGACAGAATAGTCGCCAAATTCGCTAAAGTTGAGTTCCTCTTTCCCCTTTTTTATATGCTCTGCCATGTACCATGCGCCGGGCTGGATACGGCTGTACCACGGATAATGGGTATTGTTGCTATGGCAGTCATAACAGGACTGAACAAGGATAGCCTTTACATTTTGGGGTACGGTGTACACCCTTTCGATATGGGTGGCTGGCACTTCAACCGCCTGGTTCCGTAAGGGCTGAAAGAACTGTATGGCAATCAGGACGACAGCCAGCCCCAATATGATTTTCTTCTTTATGGTCATAATTATTTTATTGTGGCTTCATCTTTTTGTGTCTACTGTTTTTTCACATACTTGGCATAATTCTCCTTGTTTTCAAAATAAGAAACTTCACCGTTATTTCCTGTCACAGCAATCACCGCATTAGCTTTGTCTACCTGCTTATGGGAATAGGGGTCTATCGCCATCCGCACGGTCGCATCTTTTGGAATACGTTCCTTACACATTTCGCAACATCCGTAATAGGTTTTACCATCAAATTTTACGTCAAACTGCCTTTTGCCCATATAGGCATCGTTGACCATGCAGACTTCATCCGATGGAACCAATTCACCTATTTGGTTACTATGCCCGTGGCTTTCCGGAGTTGCCTGCGAATGCTGTGTCGCTTCATCCTTATTTGACCCTACCTGTCCGCAAGCGGTGAATAGCAGGGCTGATAAGGAAATAAAGCCGATTATTATTTTGCTCATGTCGAAACTGTTTTTTAAATTTTATTATTTACTTTCTTCAAACTCTTTTAGCTTGCGCTTCATCAGTTCAATTTCTTCCGCTTGGGTTTTAAGTATGTTTTTTTGCAGCTCTATCAGTTCCGGGTCGGTCAGGTGTGCCTTTTCGGACATCAATATGGCTGCTGCGTGATGGGGTATCATACCCTTTGCAAACTGCTTGTCCCCGACATTGATTTGTTCCCTGATACCAAACCATGAAAAGATGCCAACGGCAACCGAGATGATGGCTATCGCCCAATTCATCTTCCTGTTGGGGTACATCACTTTCATTATCGCTAATTCGATAAGCAGCATTGCCGAGGTCATCAGCAGGGTCATGTACAGGTTATTGATATTGGGTATCAGGTTCTGCCACTCGTCAATCATGGCGTACATGATAAAATACATCACTGCGAACATGGCGACAGCCATCACCGCAAAGCGTTTGTACATGCCCGAAGCATGTTTTGGATTGTGCGTGCCATGCTCCGAGGCATGACCCGCATTGTGATTGTTTTGCATATTTTCCATAACCCGAAATTTATTTGCTGTTAATTGTTTTTTCCACCTTACCGCAGGTCAGCATTTTAGAACCGTAGTAAGGGTTTTTGATTTCCTTGTTTTCGCTGAACCAAACAGCACCCTTACCGTCATTGAACATCGGGCAATGGTCCTGATACAATGTTTGCGATGTACCGAACAAATCAATCAGGTCTTTCAAATCTTCGCCAAGCGAGGCCAAATGTTCCCGCTGGTGGTGGATGTTGCCGACATTTTCCCCGATATGTTCTGCGTGTTCTTTAGCATCGTCCGCTATGTCCATGTACTTTTTGTGCTTATCGGCAGGAACGGCTTTCATGTCCACTTTATTCAGGGTAGCTAACAGCTTTTTCCCTGAACTGGCGGCAGCTTTGTCATCGTCCGAAACAAGGGCGTTCTTTAAGGACAGATAATCGGTAACTATGGGCGCAATAGAAAAGTTTTTTGCTTCTTCTTTTCCTGTTGCTTTTGCTTCCTGACCGCTCGGAGTTTCACTCACAACGGGCGCAGCTACCGTATCATCCTCTTTTGGTTGGGAAGCTGACTGTTCTTGTGATACAACAGCAGTATCACTTGAAGACTGCTCGTTTTTGTTGGATGCCTGATTGCATGATACTGTTACAAATGCCATGATAACAGCAATGATTGATAATGTTAGATTTTTCATTTTTATTTATTTTTTGATTTTTAAAAAACTTGCGTTAATAGCCACTACAATGGTGCTTACACTCATCAGCACAGCACCCATAGCGGGACTTAAAACAAAATTCGGATAGAGTACGCCTGCCGCAAGCGGTATTGCCACCACGTTGTAGCCAACCGCCCATATCAGGTTCTGTACCATCTTTTTGTAGGTAAGTTTGCCGAAGTCAATCAGTTTGACCACATCCCTCGGGTCGCTGTCTACCAATATGATATCCGCTGTTTCGGCAGCCACGTCCGTACCGGAACCCACGGCAATGCCCACATCTGCCTGTGCCAGTGCAGGTGCATCATTTACACCATCACCAGTCATTGCTACGATTTCGCCTTTTGCCTGAAACTCCTTTACTTTCTCCTGCTTGTTGTGCGGAAGCACATTAGCCAAATACCCGTCCATACCCAATTTTCCGGCTACGGCAGCAGCAATCCTGTCGTTGTCCCCGGTGAGCAGAAAGGACTTGATGCCCATTTTTTTGAGTTCCTCAATCGCCTGTGCCGAACCCTCACGGATGCTGTCTGCCAAAGTAATGATGCCGATTACCCGGTCATCAATGAGGACAAAGTTGACCGTTTCGGCTTCCTGATTGATTTCGCTTGGTATTTCCGGCAGGGAAAGGTGGTTTTCGGTGAAATAATTCGGGCCGCCAGCTACGACATTTTTCCCGTTCACAACACCTTTAACACCTATGCCCTGCATATAGCTGAAGTTTTCAGACTTCCATAAGGCAAGGCTCTTTTCTTTCAATGTAGCCATAATGCCTTTGGCGATATGGTGTTCCGAATTTTGCTGTACTGCGGCAGCATACTGGATAACCTCATCGGCATTATATTCGTCTGTTAACGGTATAACCTTTTCTACGGCATGGGAACCTTTGGTGAGCGTTCCGGTCTTATCAAAAATGACGGTGGAAAGTTTTCGGGTGGTTTCAAATGCCGTACGGTTGCGGATGAGCAGGCCATTGGTCGCCGAAAGCGTTGTGGAAATGGCGACCACCAACGGGATAGCCACGCCCAATGCGTGCGGGCAGGCCGTTACCATTACCGTCACCATTCTTTCAAGCGCAAAGGCAATATCTCCACTGCTTGCATACCAATAGGCAAATGTGCCTATGCCCACGGCAATGGCAATAAAGGTGAGCCATTTGGCAACTTTGTCCGCAAGGTTCTGTGTATTAGACTTAGTAGCCTGCGCTTCCTGCACAAGATTGATAACCCTGTTCAGGTAGCTGTCTTTTCCCACGGCTGTTACCTTAACTTTCAGCGCACCATCGCCATTGATAGAGCCTGCGATGACCTTTCCGTCCTTTTCCTTTTTTACGGGAACACTTTCCCCGGTAAGCATACTCTCGTTGATATACGAAAGCCCCTCCAGTACCAATCCATCGGCTGGAATTTTTTCTCCCGGTTTTATGATAGCCGTTTCACCGCTTTGCAGGTCTTCGAGCTTTATCTTTACAGCTTCTCCGCCACGTTCCACGGTAACATCGTTGGGCAGCAAAGCCACCAATGACTGTAATGCCCGTGAAGCAGCCATTTGGGAACGCATTTCCAGCCAATGCCCTAACAGCATGATGTCAATTAGGGTTGCCAGTTCCCAAAAGAAGTCCATACCCTGCAAGCCAAATACAACGGCTACGGAATAAACATAGGCTACGGATATGGCAATGGCAACAAGTGTCATCATCCCTATGGCTTTGGCTTTCACCTCGCCAATCATTCCCTTTAGGAACGGTAAGCCTCCATAGCAATAAATCACCGTACCCAATGCCAGCAGCACATATTTATCGCCATTGAAAGCAAGGGAGAAACCCAACCATTGCTGTATCATGTGTGACAGGAGCAGGATAGGGATTGTAATGACAAGGCTTATCCAAAAACGTGTGAGGAAATCGCCTGTATGATGCCCCTCATGTTTATTAAAGTTTTCGTCAGCATGGCCATGTTGAGAATGCCCGGAATGCCCATGTCCTGATGTGTGTTCATGAGAAGCTGACGCACCGCCAACGGGAACCAATGCCATGCCACAGAGCGGGCATTTTCCCGGTTCGTCTTTTAGCACCTGTGGGTGCATAGGACACGTGTATTTATTCATAATCGCATTAAATATTATAGATTGTTAAGAATGAACTGAACCCTTTCTTCCGGTGGCAGCACAGGCACGTGTACAATCGGAAAAGACAGGGATTTATAAACTTCGATTATAAGAGAATGTATATGGCGTTGTTCACTTTCATTTTCGGTTCTCGCATAATCCTTTACAAGCGGGAGCCTGTCAAGTATAAATACTTTCTTATAATCAACATGCGCTAAAGCAGCATTCAGCAGGGCATCCGGTTCAAGCCTTAAAAAACGATAGTAGGCAAGGGCATCGGGTATAGCCCTATCCAAAAATACCGCTTCCTCCGGGTCGAGCTTTGCTTCCTGTTCAATCTGCATTTTCAGTACGCCTTGTTGAAATTCCAGCTTATTTTCCCTGATTTCCGCTACGGTCTTTCCGCCGATGCTCATCGTTTCTATGTAATGCCGGGCATGTTCTATGGCTGTATTATATCCTTTTTCAGCCAAGAGGTTCACAACCGTAGTTTTACCTGTTGATGGGCCTCCCGTAATGACATACCAATTTGTCCTGTTCTTCATAACAAGGGGTTTTAAAAGTTATGTTGCACTTAATTTTTTTGCCATCTCATGGGTCATTTCTTCGGCATAAGCACCATAGGCATCAACAAGTACGCCTTTATTCTTACCATCATTGGACGATATGGCATAAATCACGGCATTGTTATCAGGACTGCTGTCGAGGCTTTCAAACCTATGGGTTTCCGTAACCGTAAAATCCTCCGGTTTTAGTTTCAGGCTCCTTGACGCACAGAACAGGCAGTCCGGCAACAGACTAAAGTCCATACTGTATCCACGCTGTCTTAGGTCTTTAAGCGCCTGCACCATGTCATTGTACTGTACCATAGCTTTCAGACCTGTTATTTAATGGTTTCGACCGTACTGCCGCAGGTAAGCATCTGTGAGCCGTAATATGGGTTTTTAACAGCATTCTCTTTACTTAGCCAATTGGCTCCCTTACCTCCGTTGTACATAGGGCAGTGCTGGTAATAAACGGGAGTATCCTGTTTAGACACTTTGGCCAGTGTGTAGATGCTTCCCGAAAGTGCCGCAAAAGCACTTCTTTGTTTTGCAACATCTTTTGATTTTGAAATGCTTTCCGCATTGGCCGTCAAGTCCTGCATCACTTTCATCCAAGCCGTATGTTCCTCTGCCGATAGCTTATTCATATCGACTGCTTTAAGGGATGCAGCCAATTCAGCGGCTTTGGCAGATGCGGTCGCCGCATCGGTTTTTATCAAAGCATCTTTCACTGAAAAGTAGTTGTCAAATACAGCCTTTAGCTGTGATTGGTTTTGGGCTGCATCTTTGTTAGCTGCCATTTGACTATGGTCGTGATTGCCATGTCCGGCATTCATGTCCATTCCCGCCTCCTTGTTTTTGGCAACCGTCTTCACTGGTCTATCATACTGGCAGCAACCAGCCAGTTTAGCATATACGTCATCCGGCGCACGGAACTTCTCACTGTCATAACCAGCCAAAGCGATACGTTTCAGGATTTCATCCTGATTTGTTTTGTCGCCGTCATAGGTGAGCGTAGCCATCTTGGTATCTTTGTTCCAGTCCACACTGGCTACCTTTTTTACGTTACCTGCCTTTTCGATGGTGGTTTTGCATATACCACAATTGCCGTAAATCTTTACGGTTTCTGTTTTCGCATTCTTGATTTGTGCGAAGCCGTTTATTGATGATAGTAATACGGCGATTACCATCACTATTTTTGATAATGATTTCATAATAATTACATTTTGAGAAACGGGGGATTGATAAACCCATTTCTGTTTTAAATTTTAAATAAATGATACAAATAGGGGATTTGCAAAAGCCGGAACAGCTTCTGACAGGACATACCTATGGCTATCAGGCCATAGTTTTAGCTTATTTTAGGCGGTAGCCAAATGGAGAAAAAGCCCGAAGAATAGTAGGCTTCTTTGAAACCGAATTTTTGCTTTTTAGCTGCTGCTAAGTGATTTTTTGCCTTTAATTCGATTACGGTTGGGACATTTAGGGAAGTGGTTGAAGCACCGCACCTGCAAGAGCTGTGGGAACAACCGCCCCCGCATTTGTCACTTTTGCATTTTTTACAGGATTTGCTCTTGCAACCTTTTTTATGTTCTGATTTTTTGGATTTCTCCTTTGAGCAGAAAGACTGCTCGGTCTTTGTTGAATTTTTGGAACAGGCATAGCTCTGACTTGGCATCATAAAGAAAACCAAACAGAACAATGTCAAAATGCCTATATGTATTCTATAATTTTTCAACGCAACAAAGTTACAAATTAGATTGGTTTTTTTTATATCGTTTTACGTTTTTTTTGCTATATGGAAAAATAATGCCATATACGCAATAACCTATCGCCTTTTTTCAGAATTGATAAAATGCCCTTTTTCATCAACCCAACCTCATGGAAATTCGGTCGGAAAAAGGGCATTTCAAAAAGGTGCTGGCTTAGGCATCCAAAGGTTCTATTTTGAAGCCTGCCTTTTGCACGGTCGATATTACTTCCTGCTCGGTAATGCCCTCGGACTTCACGGTAAGTACCTTGTCCTTGTTGGCCGTGTCCACTTCCCAATGGCAGATGCCCTCTGCCTTGTCCAAGTGCGGCTTTACAGATGCGATACAACCGCCGCAATTGATGTTCGTCTTGAATTGAAATTGTTTATTTTCCATTGTTTACAAATTTTAGAGTTATCTGATAATGCAAATTTCCGTACTATTCAGTTAGTTATTGTTGTGTAATTTCTTGTTTGATTTGTGAGATTTACTGTTTTATTTCTTCCACTTCAACCGCAGGCTGTTACTGACCACGCTCACGCTGCTCAATGCCATTGCCGCACCCGCAATCATCGGGTTGAGCAGGAAGCCGTTAACAGGGTAAAGGATGCCTGCCGCTACCGGAATGCCGATTACGTTGTAGATAAACGCCCAGAACAGGTTTTGCTTGATGGTGGCTACGGTCTGTTTGGACAAGCGTATTGCCTGCGGTATCTTGGTCAGGTCGGACGAAATGATGGTCATTTTGGCGACGTCCATTGCAATGTCCGAACCTTTGCCCATTGCTATACTCACATCGGCTGTTGCCAAAGCGGTACTGTCATTGATACCGTCCCCAACCATTGCCACTACTTTACCTTTACTTTGTAACTCTTTTACAAAATCGGCTTTGTGCTGTGGCAATACTTCTGCTTTGTAATGCTTAATGCCTGTTTGCTCTGCAATGGCTTTGGCAGTAGCTTCATTATCTCCGGTTAGCATATACAGGTCGATGCCCATATCCTGCATTTCTTTGATAGCCTGTACAGATGTTTCTTTAATCTTGTCTGATATGGCTAATACGGAAAGTGCCTGTTTGCTGTCGGCAAACCAAATAACAGTTTTCGATTGTTTGCCCCATTCATCAGTTTGATTTTGTAATTGTTCCGCAATACTGATGTTGTTTTCTCTCAATAGTTTTTTATTGCCTACAAAATAGGTTTCGTTATTATGATTGGCTTTTGCTCCTTTACCTGTGATACTGTCAAATTGTGTTAAAGTTGTGGTTGTTGCTCCATCCAAGTGTTTTACCACCGCTTCTGCCAATGGGTGTTCGGATTGCTTTTCAATGCTTAATAAAATGTCTTTGGTCGCATCATCATTATTCAGCCATTGAACGCCTGTTACCTCTGGTCTTCCCTCGGTAATTGTTCCTGTTTTATCTAAAATAATGGCATCAACTTTTTTCGCTAATTCCAAACTTTCGGCATCTTTTATCAAAATACCGTTTTCAGCACCTTTACCAACTCCAACCATTATAGCCGTAGGTGTCGCCAATCCCAAAGCACAAGGACAGGCAATAACCAATACCGTAACTGCTGCCAATAGACCCTGAACAACCCCATTATCGCCACCCAAGATGAACCATAATATAAATGTAAGGATAGCGATACCTATCACAACCGGAACAAAAATACCAGCAATCTTATCTACCAACTTTTGTACGGGAGCCTTGCTTCCCTGTGCGTCCTGCACCATTTTGATGATATGAGCAAGCATTGTTTCTTTGCCTACCTTAACGGCTTTAAATTGGAAACTTCCTTTTTGGTTAATCGTTCCTGCAAATACTTTTTCGTTTTCGTTTTTCAATACAGGTACAGGTTCTCCGCTCAACATACTTTCATCCACGTAAGAATTGCCTGAAGTTACCATACCGTCCACCGCAATTTTTTCGCCCGGCTTTACAAGAATAACATCGCCTGCGTTTACATCCTCAATAGCGGTCTGTTTTTCCGTTCCGTCCGTTTGTATCACGATGACGGTTTTCGGCTGCAACCCCATTAACTTTTTAATAGCTGAAGATGTATTGCCTTTGGCTTTTTCTTCCAACAGCTTCCCTAACAGAATGAATGCAATAATAACAGCCGCTGCTTCAAAATATACGTGGGCGTGTAATCCTCTTTGATGCCAAAAGTCGGCAAACAACATATTGAATACACTGAACAGATAGGCGATACCTGTACTCAATGCTACCAATGTATCCATATTGGCTGAACGATGTTTTGTCTGCTTCCAGGCATTGATAAAAAAATCCCTGCCCAACCACAATACAACAGGTGTAGAAAATACCCACATAATTTGATTGGCATAAGGTATATCCATAAATAACATACCTATCACTACTACCGGAAGAGAAAGTATAACCGCCCAAATGGTTTTAGTTTTTAGTTTTTGAAACTTTTGAGTGTGGATGGCTTCTAATGTTTCCTGCTGATTAGTTTCATCTTCAATCAACAAATCGTAACCGATGGACTGTATCGCCTTTTGCAATTTTGAAGCATCAGTTATATTGGGCAGGTACTCAACGGTAAGATTTCCCGTGGCAAAGTTTACAGAAGCGTTTACTACACCTGGTTCGTATTTAACGATGCTTTCAGCACTGCCCGCACAAGAAGCACAGGTCATACCCAAAACAGGAAAGGTGTTTTTTACAGTAGAAACGCCATAACCCAAATCTTTAATTACTTTTACCGCTTCGCCTACAACTTCTGTATTATTTACTGTAATGGCTGCCCTGCGGTTATTCAGTTCTACTTTGTGGGTTTCTATGCCTTTTACCTGTGCCAATCCTTTTTCAACGATTAATGCACAATGCTCGCTTTCTACATCTTCCAACGGAAGATAGATGATTTCTTTATTTTTATTTGTTGCCATTTTCGCTTGCTTTAATTAACAATACAAAATTGGCGATAATATGGATGGGAATTATTGTGGAATTATGGAATGGATTTGTAAGATTTACTTAGACCTTATCCAAAGGTTTTCTTTTATCATCCCGTATTTGCTTGAAATAGCTCGGTGTCAGTCCTGTTACTTTTTTGAATTGGTTGCTTAAATAAGCTACACTCGAATAGTTCAGACGAAAAGCAATTTCACTCAAAGACAGTTCATCATATACCAATAGCTCTTTTACCTTTTCTATTTTTTGGGCTATAAAGTATTTTTCAATGGTAGTACCCTCTATCTCCGAAAACAGGTTGGATAAATAATTATAATCGTGGTGTAATTGACTACTTAACACATCTGAAAGATTGGTTTTGGCATCGTTGTTTTGATGATGAACCAACTCAATAATTATATTCTTTATTTTTTCGATAATTCTACTTTTCTTATCATCAATGAGTTCAAACCCTAATAAAACTAAGGCTTTATCCAATTTATTTTTTTCTTCGGCTGTAGGTTCTTTGCTAAGTACTACTTCTCCAAGTTTTATGTTCTTTACGTTTAAACCCAACTTGTCCAATTCATTTTGTACCACCATAATACAGCGGTTGCAAACCATATTTTTTATAAAGAGTATATTCATTCCTTACTCACCTTTATATTCATATCAAACTAATGCACAAATTTACGATTTAAGTTGAACTGAACGTTGTTTAAAACTTCATTCGTTGTATTCTTACTGCATTCAATATAGCCAATAATGCCACACCTACATCAGCAAATACGGCTTCCCACATTGTGGCTAATCCACCTGCACCAAGTATCAATACAATGGCTTTCACTCCAAATGCTAAAGCGATATTTTGCCAAACTATTTTCTTTGTCTGTTTACCGATATTGATTGCCATTGGTATTTTACTCGGCTTATCGTCTTGTATTACTACATCGGCGGTTTCAATAGTAGCATCGCTTCCCAAACCACCCATTGCAATACCCACATCACTTAATGCTACAACAGGTGCATCATTCACACCGTCCCCGACAAAGGCAACGCTTTCATTTTTGGCTTTTATCTCTTTGACTTTGTTTACTTTGTCTTCGGGCAATAAATCTCCAAAAGCATTGTCTATCCCTAACTGCTCCGCCACATATTTTACAACGGTACTTTTATCTCCGCTAAGCATCGTTGCATTAACATTGAGCTTATGCAGTAGGGTTATGGTTTCCTGTGCATCTTCTTTGATACTGTCGGCAATCGTGATGTAACCGACAAATTTGCTGTCGTAAGCAACGGCGATAGTTGTATAAACGATGCTGTTCGGGTCTAAGTCGTATGGTATGCCGAACTTATCCATCAGTTTGAAATTCCCGACCAATAAATCCTTACCGTTTACAGTTGATTTCAAACCGTGTCCGGCGATTTCCTCCGTATTTTCCAATTGGATTTCATTATTCGGTTTCCCCACGTATTCGTGAATAGCGGTCGCTACGGGATGTGTGCTATTGCTTTCCAAAATGTTAACTAATTCCAGAATTTCGGCTTTATCAAATTCAGGATTGAAATTGACTTCCTGAACCTTAAAAACGCCCTCTGTCATTGTGCCTGTCTTATCCATCACTACGTTTTGGATATCGGAAAGAGCATCTAAAAAGTTACTCCCTTTAAACAGTATTCCGTTTTTGCTTGCAGCACCAATACCACCGAAATAACCTAACGGAATGGAAATAACCAACGCACAAGGACAAGAAATAACCAGAAATACCAAAGCCCTGTACAGCCAATCTCTAAACTCATAATTTTCTACAAAGAAATAAGGCAGTAGGCAAATAGCTATGGCTAACAGCACTACAATAGGCGTATAGATTTTTGCAAATTTCCGGATAAATAATTCCGTTGGTGCTTTTTGTGTAGTGGCATTTTGTACCAATTCCAAAATCTTGCTCAACTTACTGTCGGTGTATGCGGTCGTAACTTTTACCTGCGATACGGTGTTGAGATTAATCATCCCTGCCAAAACGGTTTCGCCTTTGTTTTTTGTATCTGGTTTGCTTTCGCCTGTTAAAGCCGATGTATTGAAAGATGCCGTTTCGGACAACAGTTCTCCGTCTAAGCCTAATTTTTCTCCCGGTTTAAGCTGTATAATTTCGCCAACGGCAACAGTTTCTGCCTTTACGGTTTGCGGTTCATTGTTTTTTAAAACGGTTACTTCATCGGGTCTTTGGTCAAGCAAAGATTTGATGTTTGATTTTGCCCTCGAAACAGCCATTGTCTGAAAAACTTCGCCAACGGCATAGAACAACATTACCGCAACGCCCTCGGGATATTCGCCAATGGCAAATGCCCCGATAGTTGCAATGCCCATCAAAAAGAACTCCGAGAAAATCTCGCCTTTGCGAATACTCTCAACGGCTTCTTTGAGTACGGGCAGTCCAACAGGAGCATAAGCCACCACGTACCAAATAATCCGTACCCAATCGGTAAACCACGTCTGCGGAAACCAATTATCCATTGCAATACCTGCAAGCAACAGCGCAAGGGAAATAATGGCGGGAAGAAACATCTTGAAAACATTGTCAGTATCTCCTGAATGCGAATGGTCGTGTCCGTCATCATCACTGTGGTCGTGATTATGCCCGTCATTTTTGTGATGCCCTTTTACCAATTCCTTAGCACCTGCTTTGGTGTAGATTTTTTCTTCCTGTGTGCAACAAGTCATTTTGCCTTGTGCATCGTAAGTATGCTTGTGATTTTTGTCTGTATTTATCATAGCCTTTAATTTTTTAAGTTCGTTACACTTTTTTATTTCTTATTCTTTCTACATTATTATTCATTATATGCCTCACGATATGCTGAAAAATAAACTTCTTGAAAGCGTTCAGTTCTTGTTGATGTTTTGCATAAAACGCATCGGGTGTATCAAAAACGCCAAAGTCCCGATTGATGCCTTTATCCTGAATAAATGTATTATTGAGGTTCCATTCAATCGGCGGGTTCTCAAAATTATCGGTATAAACCCCGAAACCGCAAAAAGTGGTCTTGCAATCACTGTTCTGTTCCTGTAATTTAGTGAGGTACGGTTTATCCAAAATCACGCCCTCCAAAAAATACCATTGCTCGTTTACCCAAACTTCAACCCAGCTATGCAAGATATTCTTAGGCGATAGTCTGTACCAAATACCTGTAATAGCTCCTTTCTGCAATGCCTTGTCAATGGTAAAGCCGTGAATACGGTTAGGTACATCTGTTGCTCTTAACAAAGCCATTAATAAAGTGGCTTTTGTGTTGCATTGTCCGTACCCGTCATTCAGCACCTGCGATGCGGAAATATAATCAGAAACATTATAGCCAAACTTTATTTCGTCCCGTACAAAATTGTAAATGGCTTGAACTTTGGCAACGGTGTCCAAGTTTTCCCACCCTCTCTGCTCCAATAGCTTTTGTATGGAAGCATTGGAGTAGTCAAGGATTTTTGTTTCTTTAAGATAGGTGTCCATAACACATTTATATTTATAACAAAGTTACACAGGGAGAGCCTGCAATGCTATTGCAAACTCTCCTTTAAACAGTTTTCACAAATTCCCTTACCAAATAATTTTAGTTCGTCGATACGGTAATTCTGACTTCCATTCTGCGGTATTATAAAATCCTCCTTACAGGTTGTCTGCTTACAAATCTTACAATAGAAATGTAAGTGCCAATCCTTGTGTGTATTTTCATCACACCCATCGTGGCACAGAATATACTTGACCGTAGTGTTCTCCTGAATACTGTGTACAATGCCTTTTTCTTCAAAAGTTTTCAAAGTCCTGTAAATCGTAACCCTGTCTGCTTTATAAAAATGGCTCTCAATTTCAGATAAGGACATTGCTGTCTGCTGTTGCTCCAAGAAGTCGTACACCAATATCCGCATACTTGTCGGATTGGTGTTCTTTGACAACAGCTTCTGTTCAATGTTTTTTTTCATTATCCAATGTTTTTTAGTGAGCGTGGGCGTGTTCTCCCGAATCATCCATTTTTGCATTCACAAAAAACGCGCCTTTTACCACGATATGCGCACCGTGCGGAATTTCACTTACAGGTGTAATTGCCGTATAACCCAATTGCGTAGCACCTTTAACGACTTCCATTCTTACAAATTGAGTTCCTTTTTCAGAACCGTGGTTATGGTCGTGAGCTTCGCCCTCTTTATGGTCGTGAGCTTCTTCTTCCCGCTCCTTGACCAAAAAGATGTAATACTTTCCGTCTGCATTGACAATAGCATCGTTGGGTACAGCCGTACTTAATACATCATCTAAACTTACCATTCCGGTTATACTCATTCCGTCAATCAATCCTGCTTTATCTCCTGTAATCTTGCTGTGAACAGCAATAGTTTTACTCTCTCCGCTAAAGGATGAGCCGATACTATAAACTTCGGCAGAATAAGTCTTATTGGGATTGTTGGTTACGACAAAATCTATTTTCTGACCTATTTTGATTAAAGGAATATCCTTTTCATACACCTGTAAGTCCAAGTGCAGGGCTGTGTTTTCTATGATTTCAGCAATAGGCGATGACACATCTACATAGCTTCCGATTTTGGCAAAAACATTGCTCACAGTACCGCTTATCGGACTTGTAACGACCAACGAGGATTTAAGATTGGAATTTGACAGGGAAGCCGGATTAATGCCCATCATTTGGATTTGTTGTTGTAACGATGCTTTTCGTGTTCTCAACGTGTTCAATTCGGTAGTGGCACTTTGCAGGTTTTTCTTTGCACCTGCATTTCCCTCGTTCAGCTCTCTTTGTCTTGCCACTTCCTGCTCTGCAAATTCTATCCGGCTATTGATGCTTAGGTATTCTTCCTGCAATTGTATGAATTGCGGATTGGAAATAGTAGCGATAACCTGACCTTTCCTTACGAAATCGCCTATCTCCACATTAAGGGATTTGATAACACCACCAAACAACGAGGTTGCATTCGCCTTGCTGCTGTTGGGAACTCTTAATGCTCCATTGGCTTTCAATGTTGCGGATAATTGCTTCTGTTCAATTGAACCGATTTCAATACCCACCGCTTTCATCTGCTCATCGGTCAGCACTGCAACATTTTCTTCTTCTTCTTCGTGTTCGTCCGTTGTTGTTTCTGCTTCCGTTCCGTGATTATGCCCATCGCCCTCTTTATGATTATTTGTACAGGCGTTGAAAGCAAAGAATGCTACGAGGACAAGAACGCTAAAAACTATATTATTTATGATACGTTTCATATATTGTATTATTTACTGATTAATGAATGGATAAGCGTTACAGCCTCATTGATTTGCTGAATGCTATTTAAATAATTAAGCTGAATGTCTGCTGTTGTCTGCAAGGCAAATAGGTACTCCACATAAGAAATATCTCCGGTACTGTACCCCAGCTTTGCAGCATTGATAATCTCATCAGCATTGGGAAGTGCCTGCTCCTTGAAATAGGTAAACTGCGCTACATATTGTTCGTATTGTTTCAAGGCGTTTGCCAATTCCGTTTTAAGCTGTTGTTCCTGCCATTGCGCATTTAATTCCAATGATTGTTTCTTGTAATCAAGCGAGCGAATTTTTGCTTTGGTGGTTGTAAAAATGGGGATTGTAATACCTACATCAACAAAACTAAACCGCTGTCCTCTGCCATAAAATTGCTCTACACCATTTTTACTGTGCATTCCTATCAGCGATATGTTATTATAGCCGAACGTAAAATCAGGCAGGCTGTTTGCCCGTTCCAATTTCTTGTTCTGTTCGGCAATTTTCGCCTCTTGGTACAATAGCTGGATGCTCGGATGATTTGCAACAGCCGAACTGTCAATGAAAGAACTTAACAGCAATGGTGTATAATCCGGTTGCGGTTCTATTAAGAAGTCTTCCTGTGTCTGCATCAGATTTTTAAGGCTTTGATAGGCGTTCTGCCTTAAAACCTCGTTTTGCTGGAGCAATAAATTGATTTCCCCCTGTTTGGTAACAGCAGTACTGACTTCAATCCGCCCTATATCTCCGGTTTTATAACGCAGTTCCGCCACACGGATAAAGTCTGAATAAATACTATCAAGATACTTTAAAACCGAAGCGTTATGCTCCAAATATTCCAACTGATAATAATAGGTTCTTACCTGCTTTTTCAGTTCATTTTCTGTAAGTGCCTTCGCCCACTGCTGACCTTTGACCTGCTCTTTGACAAGGTTCTTCTTTACCCCAAAAAGTGTTGGAAAGGGTATGGTCTGCGAAATTTGGAAACCGTCATTGTACTCAAAGCCCTCGTTATTCCCATATTGGAAATTTGCATTGGTCTTCGGCAGTTCAAATGCTGTCTTGCTTAGGCTTTGGGCAGATTGAATATCCAAATTTTTGGAACGGAGCTGAGGGTTATTTTCCATAGCTATCTCAATAGCTCTATCTACATTTACCGGATTTTGTGCATTACTGTTTTGAGAAAAACCTAAGAACACAAACAGCAACAATACAGGTGTTATGGCTTTCATTTTATTATTTTTCGTAGGCTTATGATTTCTCATAAATACGAGGTACAGTAAAGGCAGTACGAACAACGTCAATGCTGTTGCTGAAATCAATCCGCCGATAACCACCGTTGCCAACGGTTTTTGTACTTCTGCACCTGCACTTGTACTTAATGCCATTGGTAAAAAGCCTAAACTTGCCACTGATGCTGTCATCAATACAGGCCTAAGCCTTGTTTTAGCTCCCTCGATAATTCTCGGAACAATCTCGTTCCAACCCTCTTTCTCCAGTCTATTGAACGTGGCAATCAGTACAATCCCGTTCAGAACAGCAACACCGAACAGAGCAATAAATCCGACACCTGCCGATATGCTGAATGGCATATCCCGCAATAAAAGGGCAAATACGCCTCCAATGGCACTCATCGGGATAGCCGTATAGACCAAAACGGCTTCCTTGAACGAATGGAACGTGAAGTATAGCAGGATAAAAATCAAAAGCAGGGCGATAGGTACTGCAATCAGTAATCTGTCAGTAGCTTTTTGGAGGTTCTCAAACTGACCGCCATAGGTAAAATAATATCCTGTCGGTAGCTTAACCTGTTCAGCCAACTTATCCTGAATTTCTTCTACAACACTTGCTACATCCCGCCCTTGTACATTAAATCCGATATATATCCTTCGTTTTCCTCCTTCACGACTGATTTGTGCAGGACCTAATTTATAGTCAATGTTGGCAACCTGCGAAAGTGGAACCTGCTCTCCGTTTGGAAGTGGAATAAACAAATTGCTCACATCCTCAATGGAACTGCGGTGTTCTTCATCAAGCCTTACCACCAAATCAAATCTTCGTTCGTTTTCATAAATAACACCTGCTGATTTACCTGCGAACGCAGTGCTGACAATATCATTTATCTCCTGTACATTCAAGCCATAGTTGGCTATTCGGGTACGGTCGTATTCGATATTGATTTGGGGAAGACCTGCTACCCGCTCTACCTGCGGAGCGGTCGCACCTTCTACTGTTTGAATAATAGCATTCGCTTTATTCGCATAAACCAACAAACTGTCGAGGTCTTCTCCGAATATCTTAACGGCTACATCTTGCCTGATACCTGTCATCAACTCATTAAAACGCATCTGTATCGGCTGATTGGCTTCAAAGAATACACCGGGAATAACTTTAAGTTTCTCCATCATTTCATTGGAAAGCTCGTCATAGGATTTTTTTGTTTTCCATTCGTCCTGCGGTTTTAGGATAATCATCAGGTCAGTGGCTTCGGGAGGCATCGGGTCTGTCGGTACTTCGGCAGCACCAGTCTTGCCTACGACCATTCTCACTTCGTCAAATTCCTTGATTATCCTTGATGCCTGCATAGAGGTTTCCAGACTTTGGCTAAGCGATGTTCCTTGTGGCAGGATACAGTGGAAAGCAAAATCGCCCTCGCCCAATTTTGGCAGGAACTCTCCGCCCATCCGTGAAAATAGAAATATACTTATGGTAAACAGCCCAACGGCAACCGCAATAATCACATATTTTATCCGAATGGCTTTTTCTAACAAAGGCTTATAAACCCCTTGAAGATAGTCCATCATTTTGTCTGAAAAATTCCTTTTGGTAATCGGTTTTTTAGACAGACACAAGGCACTCATCATCGGGATATAGGTAAAGGACAAAATCAAAGCTCCCAAAATGGCGAAACTTACAGTCTGTGCCATTGGCGTAAACATTTTACCCTCTATACCCACCAAAGTAAGGATAGGGATATAGACAATGAGGATGATAACTTCGCCAAATGCGGCACTCGTACGAATTTTCCGTGCAGATTCATATACCTCTTCATCCATTTCTGCCTGCGTAAGTCTTTGTGTGGATTTCCGCAAGCCCAAATGATGCATTGTCGCTTCAACAACAATCAGGGAACCATCTATTACCAATCCGAAATCAATAGCCCCCATACTCATCAGGTTGGCACTTACACCAAACAGCCGCATCATTCCCAACGCAAAAAGCATAGATAGCGGTATGGCTGAGGCTACAATCAGTCCTGCTCTGAAATTCCCCAGGAATAGAATTAATACAAAAATAACAATCAGTGCGCCCTCAATGAGGTTCTTTTGAACCGTACTTATCGCTCTATCAACCAAATCCATTCTGTCTAAAAATGGTTCTATGACCACGTCTTCGGGTAGAGATTGTTGGATAACCGGTATTTTTTCTTTGATACTTTTTACAACTTCAGAGGTGTTTTCTCCCTTCAACATCATTACAATCCCACCCACAGCATCTACTTCGCCATTATAGGTCAATGCTCCGTACCGGGTTGCGTGACCAAATTGTACTTCTGCCACATCTTTGATAAATACCGGAACGCTACCTGTATTTTTAACGACGATATTTCCTACATCTTCCAATGAAGTAACCAGACCAATCCCGCGAATAAAGTAAGCATTGGGCTTCTTATCGATATATGCACCTCCGGTATTTTGGTTGTTGTTTTCGAGGGCGGTAAAAATATCGGAAATACTAACGTCCATTGCCTTGATGCGGTTTGGGTCGATAGAAACTTCGTACTGTTTAAGCAAACCACCGAAACTATTGACTTCTGCAATTCCCGGAGTACCGTAAAGTTGTCTGGCAACAATCCAGTCCTGCATTGTCCGCAAATCCATTGCGGAATATTTGTCTTCACTGCCTTCTTTGGGATGAAGAATATATTGGTACACTTCGCCAAGACCTGTACTGACAGGAGCAAGTTCAGGTGTTCCAATCCCGTCAGGTATCTGGTCTTGTGCTTCTTTCAGCTGTTGGCTTACTAACTGTCGTGCAAAATAAATATCGACATTATCTTGAAAGACAACGGTTACAACAGATAATCCAAATCTTGAAACACTTCTTATCTCTTCTACTTTTGGAAGATTAACGATACTTTGCTCTACGGGAAATGTTACTAATTGTTCTACTTCTTGTCCTGCCAATGTAGGCGACAGGGTAATAATCTGAACCTGATTGTTTGTAATGTCAGGTTGGGCATCAATGGGGATTTGCTTGGCACTCCATACCCCCCAAATGATGAGAAACAAGGTCATCAATCCTATAATGAACTTATTCTTTATAGAGAATTTTATAATACTATTTAACACTTCTATTGTGATTAATGATGAATAATTAATGATAAATTGCAATGATTATGAATACGAGAAATACGAAGTATGACCCAAAACATTCAGCTTGTTGCTGTACGCAAAAAGCTATAATCATTAAAACATTAAAAATTATGCATTAATCTTTGGCGGTTGCCAAATTCCCCCCAGATAGTGGGATATAAAGGTACATTTATAATAAACTTTAGGCTTAGAAAGGTCAAAAGTCTTCGCCTTAACTAAGCTGTATACATTCCATTGAAGCACTATACCTGAAACTATTCCACAACAACCGCATAAACAAAATGGACTGCACATATCAGTTGTTTCCTGATGGTCGTGGCTTCCTTGATGGGTTAATTCTTCCGAATGGTTATGGTTTTGAAAGTTGTCCTTTTCATACATATCGGTACACGGCATTAAAAATACCGTCATCATATAAATTGCCAATATGGAGTAAAAGACTTTCATATTCTTTTGCAAAGTTAGTAAAAAAGTAATGCAATGGCATTGCATTGTTTTGAAAAATTACTATTTTATAATCATCATTTTTCATTCCGAATATTTGTTTTATAAACTGTTCAAAAAAATGTTGGCGACACTCCATCTAAATTCAAGAAGAAGCACCACCAACATTCTTAGTCCTTTATTTAATGCGTTTATTGTTCTTGCTGTATCAAATGCTGTAAGTTCGGGTCGTTCTTGATACGCTCTATTTCACTTTCAACAATGTGTACAATGTCGGATTTTATCTGGCGGTAGTTGCTTTCAATCTCTTGCTTCATATTATCGTTGCCGTTTTTATCAGCAAAAGATAAAATCTGCGGTATCTTCTGATACGCTTTGGTTTCTGCGGAAACTTTATCATTATCGACCACTATTTCTGCGTGAAATATCTTTTGCTCGATACGCTCGTCAAAGTTGTCGGATATAGCACCAACAAACATACCCTGTGTCAAAGTTGAAATTTTAGAAGCAGGAATAAGGCTGTCTAATTGCGTAGAAATCGAAGTTGATTTATCATTTCGGTTGATGGTCATACTCTGACGTTTCTGCAATACTTTTCCGAACCGTTCTGACAAGCTCTTTGCGGTTTCGCCCACAACCTGCCCACTGAATACATTACCTACGGTATTTTGGATAACTTTTGCCTCTTTATCTCCGTAATCCCGTATTAACTGCGAAAAATCCTGAAAGCCCAAACACACAGCTACCTTATTACTTCTCGCAGTTGCGATGAGATTGTCCAGTCCCCTAAAATAAATTGTGGGCAACTCATCTATGATTACTGAACTCTTTAATTGCCCTTTTTTGTTGATGAGCTTAACAATTCTCGAATTGTACAATCCCAAAGCTGCGGAGTAGATATTTTGACGGTCGGGATTGTTACCTACACACAAAATTTTAGGTTCTTTCGGATTGTTGATGTCAAGCGTAAAATCATCCCCGGTCATTACCCAATACAATTGCGGGCTAATCATTCTTGACAAAGGAATTTTTGCCGATGCAATCTGCCCCTGCAATTGGTCTTGTGCGCCACCTTGCCAGGCATCCATAAACGGAGAAAGATAGTTTTCCAAATCGGAATATGAGGTCAGAATGGTAAATACGTCCGAATACTTTTTATTCAGCAATTCAATGGCGTGTGGGAATGTACAATACTTACCGTTCTCATAGATTTTCAGATACCAAATAATGGCAGCCAATAGGATAATTGGGCTTTCCACGAAAAAATCTCCTTGCTTCTGTATCCAACTTCGATTGAGGTTCAGCATTATGGTATAAGCCGCTTCGTAAGCATCAGAAATGTCCGTCATAAAATCGGGATTTAACGGGTTACAACGGTGGCTCTTGCGTGGGTCATCAAAGTTGATGACATAGAATTTGGGTTGAACTTTGTACTTATCCCGATGCTTCAATAAATGATTGTAGGCAATGGTAGAAAGGTCGTCAAACTTAAAATCGTAAATGTACATACTAAAGCCTTTCTCAATCTGTTGCTTGATGTAATTGTTTACGATGGCATACGATTTTCCTGAACCCGGAGTACCCAACACGATTGATGCTCTGAAAGGATTTACAATGTTTATCCAACCGTTGTTCCATTTGCCTTTGTAGTAAAATTTGGTAGGAAGATTGACAGAATACTCGTTTTCCATCAGCTTTGTTTCCTGCTGAAAGCTCTCGTTCTCGTTATTGAAAACATCGTCCATCAGATTAGTACGAAGCAAACGGCTCATCCACACGCCAGCCATCAGCAAAGCGATATAACCTAACGAGATAGTAAGGATATACAGAAATGTGCCTATTACCGGAGATAGCTTTAACAACGGCGTGTTCAGAAAGAACAGCACAAAACCAACGCCCAAAGCCACGTAGATTTTAGCCCAGGTTATCTTCTCATTCTTTACGCCTTTCGTTCCCAAACAACTCAAAGCAAGCAAAACCAAAGCGAACGCCTTGGTATAAAGGGTATGTGAAAACAAGCCCGCCGTCCGGTCGAAATTGCCTAATATCTTGTTGATTATTTCCAACGTCCAACCACGTTCTAAAAAGAACCCGTAGCAGAACCAATAAAGGTGCATCAGCACCAAAAGAATACTGACTGCCCGCATAAAAGCCATTATTTTGGCTAAACCTCTTAAATCGTCTTCTCCCTGTATTCTTTTTTAGTTTTAATGTTCGGGCGTGAATTTAAAGGCTCTACACAGCGGCTATAAGAATGTGGCAGTCAATGGCGGTGCGTGGCAGTGTTTGGCGAAGTGATAAGAGTTGTAGCTTCTATGATCCTTTTGTATCGTAACATTTATGAAGCATCCAAATAAAAAATACTTTTAGTTGCTCTTCTGTTTTCTGTCCGTCAGCAACATTTTTTGTCCTGCTGAATTGGTGGACAAGCAACACTTCCGTAACTACAATAAACACAGCAGTCGCCTTGTTTTGGTTTTAGAACTTGTTTGCATTTTTCACATTCGTAAAAATATTGACAAGCGTCTGTCGGCATTGTTTCTTCTTTCTTGTGTCCGCAGTTGGGACAAGTGATTGTTGATTGTAATTTGATTTCCATTTTAATTTTCTTTTTTGTCGGTTACAGAATATCCTGTTGAGTTTATTGCTTTTTCGATTTCAGAAATATTTGTTTTTGAGTTGTCAAATTCTACGATTGCATTTCCATTTTCATAAGAAGCGTTTGAACTTATTATTCCTGTCAATTTATTTACTTCGTGATTTACGTGTTCGCCACAACTTGCACAAGTCATTCCGCTAATCGTAAATTCTACTTTTTGAATATTGGATTTGTCCACTACTATGATTTGCTTTTCTGTCTTTGGGTAGAAAATGCTTGAGTAGTATGGAAAGGCAAGCATTACGATTGCAAATGCTGTTACTATTCCTAAAAACATTTTTGACTGAATGAATTTTGGTTTTTCTTCTGTTTCACAATTGCAATCTATCTGCTTTTTGGGTTTCAACTTTTGATACCAAGCAAAACCAAGAACCAAAATTGTCAACCCGATAAAATAGGGTCGAAAAGGTTCAAGCCAAGAAAAAGTGGAAGCAAGACCGCTTGTTCCTGCAATAAGAGCCAATACTGGTGTGATGCAACAAAGAGAAGCTGCAATTGTAGTCAAAAGTCCTGCACCAATTAATTTTTTGTCAGTTTTCATATTGTTTCTAATATTTTGTTTTCGTCAAGTATTTTGAAAAATGGTTTCAGCATTTTTTCATACTCTTTAGTCAGTGAGTGAAAAATAGTTTGAGCTTCTCGTTCGGTTTCAATAAGTTTTCTGTCTTTGAGTTTCCGCAAGTGTTGTGAAACCGCTGAAATTGTCATACCAAGAATATCACTTATATCACAAACACAAAGTCGTTTTTCTTCATAAAGTAGAAAGAGTATTTTCAGTCTTACATTGTTTCCCGCTAATTCAAGTCCGTTCGATAAATAGTCAAAAGAACCGTTGAGTTCTGAAACTCGGTCTTTACAGCGGTTTATTTGTTTAATGTCTGCTTGTTGTCGTATGCAAGAATTATTGTCCATAGCACAAAGATAGTCAATTTGTTTATTTAAGCAATTACTTAAATACAACTCAAATTCTTTCAGAATTATAAAGTGACAGCTCAATAAATCTTTTTAAAAACAGATTTTTAATTCCAAAATCTGACCTCTTACAGTCTTCTTTTTTTTTTCTTCTTCATTTTGTTAGCAAAATCCTGTTCCTCGTAATCATCGCCCTGTGCTTCGGGTAACAAACCGCCAAATGCCTCAATCAAACCGTCTTCGTGTTTTTCAGTAGTATTCAGGAAGTCGAACAAGTGATGAGGTTCTTCCGCAGGAAGATCTGCATCATTTGATGTGGATGTTTTTGGAAGTTGTACGACAGGTTCTTTAATCTCCGGTTTGATATTATTGTTCCAATAATCATTAAAGGTATTGGCAGAAAGTTCCTTTGCTAAGCGTGAACCGTTCCAAACCGCCTTTGAATTGTGGTCTATGAAAGTGATACCATAAATACGACCTGTATCGTTCCGGCGGACCACTACATTAATGCCCTGTTCACTCAACTGCTTTTTAAAAGCCTGCTCATCATTTGTGGATTTCAGAGCAATAGAAATTGCAGCTTTTAGGGTCTGCTTACTTGGGTGGTCTTTTAAATCCTCTTTGCATTTTGCAAAATGCAGTTCCAAAGCCGGAAGCCCTGCATTTTTACCAAACAACGAAGCCTTGAACGGATGCCCGGCTCTTTCGCCTTTCTCGTTTAAAGGAATATATAATAAGCCTTGCCGCATTTTTCCCTGCAATTCGCCCTCCACTTTTTCGGTGGTAACATTAAACAGGGAAAGCAAGGCATTGTATTCGCCCAAAGTCTGAAACTTATAATAATTCGGTAGGTGGCGGACAACCGAAGCGATTTGGCTTTTCACATCGCCTGCCCGATAATCTACCGGACGGAAAATCTTGTCGTTCTGCTTGTGTTCTTTATCGGTTGCGGGTATCAAGCCGTGTTGTCTTTCCAGTTCACGGCACACATTCATAGACCGCATTTTCTCGAATTTGTCCGAAATCTTTTTGCCCTGCTCGTCCACGCAAACCGATACAATGTGTATATGGCTGCGGTCGATATCGGTATGTTTGAATACCACAAAAGGCTGTTCGCCGTAGCCCATTTCCCGCATATATTCTTCCGCCATTTGCCGAAACCTGTCATCGCTAACCTTATCTTTCGGGTCGGGATTGAGCGAAATATGCAACGTATGCTTTTCCGTATTGCGGTTGGCAATCAGGTAAGGTGCAAAAGATTGTGCTAATTGTGCAACAGTATATGCTCCAGTTGGCGTTTCGATTATCTTATTTGCGAACAGAATTTTCCCGTTTTCATTCTCTACTTTGAGCTGATTGTACGCCAATGCACCGTATAAATTCCCGCTTCTGCCAATCTTTGCTATCATCTGTACTGCTATTTTTTCAGGTTCTTTGCTTCAAATTCTTCGGTTATCTGAATGATTTTTTGGCATAGCATCGCCATTTCAGCCGTTTGTTTTTCCAATTTGTACAGGAACGCTGCGGCTTTTTTCTCCGAAAAATTCTTGTACAACAGCTTTACAATCTGGTTATAGTTTACACCTATGGAGCGGAACTGGCTGTGAAAAGAGGTCAGCCGCATATAAAAATCAACCGTTCCCTTGTCAATCTGAATGGTTTTTATGGTCTTGTCAAAGATGCAGGACGTTATGAAATGAGCCTTTACCTGCATACCTGATTTATCAAACAGGGCAAGAAAATGGGCGTGTTCCTGCTCGTTAAAGGAAATCGTATAGCGGATGGTCGCCGGGTCTTCTTTGGGGCGACGTCCGGTCTTTTTCAATTGCTTTTTGTTGTTATCGTTCATCACTAATCCATTTTAAAATCCATACAAAACCCTGACTTTGGAAGGTGTTTTCTGCCCCCTGCAAAGGGCAAGTTGTTTTGAGCATCGGAAATCATTCCGAGATGCTCAAAACACAACTTGCCGTGTTCCGGTGAACACAAAAATCCGCCCTGCGGGACGGATTGAATGTAACAGGGAAAAACGGCTCGTTGCCGTTCCCGTTACCCCCTGATATGTCAAAAGACTTTGCATAAATCCGTTAATAAAAATCACAATACAAAGTAAAGCCCTGTTTACGATAGCGTTGCACTGTGACACAGTGCCAAATGCTGCCTCTGAACGCCAAACACTGCCACCGCTATACAACCGATTGAATTTGATGAGTTCTTTGCCCCTGAATGTTGACAGGCAGGCAGGCAGGCAGCCCGTGCTTCAGGACGAGCAGACGGCATACATTCAAGATGGCAGGTTATCCTGCCTGCAAGATTGCAGGAATGCAAGAAACCAAGAGCGCAGGAATGACGGAAAGCGTGACAGCCTGCTATCAGACAATCAAGCCTGCGTGATGGATAGAATGACGGACGGAACGAATGCAAGAACGCAATCACGCCTGATAGGATGCCTGAATGAAAGCATTGCTGCTGTACAGCAGGAAAGCAGGCAATCAGCAATTCCCGCAGGCAAGCCTGATAGCTATCCTGCAAGAAAGACAGCACGAAATCAGGACTGCACGGCTGAAAGCCTGCAAGACTGAAAACAGTAAGATGTAAACTTTAAATTTTAAAAATATGGACACAAGAAAGAAACCTCTGTTTGTCGCTTTTTCTTCTCAAAAAGGCGGTGTTGGCAAAAGCACATTTACCACGCTTGTCGCCAGTACGATGCACTATCGGTTGGGCTACAACGTAGCTGTTTTTGATGCGGATTTTCCGCAGCACAGCCTGATGAAAATGAAAACCCGTGATTTGGCAATGGTAATGGAAAATGAGGCGTTGAAAAAACTGGCATATAAGCAGTTTACCACCATCAATAAAAAAGCCTATCCCATTATGCAGCACAAAGCGGATAGCGTACTCGATGCGGCGCACGAATTTGTAAACACTTCCCCTGTTCCGCTTGATGTGCTGTTCTTCGACCTGCCCGGAACCGTGAACACGCCCGGAATTCTGAAAGCATTGGCAGGTATGCACCACATTTTCACGCCCATCACGGCAGACCGTGTGGTAATGGAAAGTACGCTCATCTTCACACAGCTTTTACAGGATGTAATTATGAAAAAAGGCGAAACTTCCATACAAAGCATTAACCTGTTTTGGAACCAGGTGGACGGCAGGGAAAGCACGCCCTTATATGACGTGTATAATCAGCTTATCGGGCAACTGGGGTTAAGCCTGATGCAAAGCCAAATCAAGAACAGCACCCGTTTTCGCAAGGAAAGTGAAGTGGACAGCAAAACAGTTTTCCGTTCTACGATAATGCCACCCGATGAGCGTTTGATGAAAGCCTGCCAGTTAGACCTGTTCATCAGCGAATTTTTAAACATCATTCAATCGTAGTGCTATGGAAAAAGATAATAAACGTAAAGTTACGCCGGACATTAACGAAGAGCTGATGATGAACCTGATGGTAGACGGCGTTAAAAAGGACGGTTTGCAGCTACCGCCTGAACCTGCCGAAGAGCAGGAAAAGGAAGAAATACAAAACGAGGTAAGGCAGGATGAATTACCACAAAGCAAACCTGTACAAAGGGAAAGAAACCGTACCAAGAAGAGCCTTGACGGAAGCTACGGCGAACACTTTTTGAAAACCCATTCGATGACAAAGCGGGGCGATAAAAGTATCTATATCCGGCAGGAATACCACGAACGGCTATCCCGTATTGTACAGGTAATCGGTAAAGATGCTATACCCCTGTATGCCTATCTCGATAACATACTGGAACATCATTTTGAAATGTTTGAAAAAGCCATTACCGATGATTTCAACGAAAAGTTTAAACCCATTTTTTAAAGCATCTGATTATGGAAATAGTAATTGTGATTTGCCTGCTGATAGTCATTGTCCTGCTTTTGCAGGATAAGATTGTAATTCATAAAAGGTCGGAGCAAAAGTCCAAACAGGAAAAAGTTAACCCGAACCTGCCCGATATTATGGGGCAACCCAAGCCAGTAAGAAGCCTTTCAGTGCCAAACACTGCCAATGACAGCCAAATAACGGAACCGGAGATAAACCCTGATAATTTAGACATCGAATACGACGAAAACGAAAACGTCAGCATTCAAATTCCGCAGGAAGAACTGGACGAAGTTTTCAGCAATATGCCTGATTTGGAAGAAGAGGAAGAAGAATGGAACAGGTACGGAATATCCGGTGGCGATAACGGTTTTGCCCAAGGGGTTACCTATGACGAACTAAGCTCCGTAGGGGCATTGCTCCAAAAAGAGAATTTGGAACAGGCTCAAAAGGAAACAGCGGTAGCCATAGTTCAGAAATTACAGGGAACCGAATTATTCAGCTTACTGGAAAATTCCATTGAGGGTGCTTCCCGAAAAATTGCCGAGCTTTTGGATAGCACACTTTCATCTGAAAGCGACGACAGTTCTTCCACCTTGCGGAAAAGTAATTTGGGTGATTTTGACATTGGGGAGTTTGTCTGAAAAGACGGCTTCCTTTTGTTATTTATTCAATCGGAATTGTCAAGAGCAACAATCGAATATTCATAATTATATTCGAGCAAATGAGGTGTAGGGCTTTTCCCTTCAGGATTGTAATAATTTATCCCTCTTGACGTTTCAGAGATTAAGTGTAAATTTTTTCTTGCTCTTGAAGCTAAAACGTAAAGTAATTTTTTAGAATTTTCGTAACCGTTTGTATCGTTGAAGTGTGGGACATAATCATTAAGAAGAGCAAAACCTATTACTGTATCATATTCCTCTCCCTTTACGCCGTGAATAGTTGAAACGGTTATACCATCTCTTTGCCTGAAAACTTTTCTAAAATTTTCAATCTCTCCAATAAATGGATTTCCCTCGTCAATAAGCCTTTGTATTCTATTTTCAGAACTTGCAAAAAATGATGTGTGATGTTCTTCAAGTAACGGGAAATTCTGAATTTGTATTTTCAGGCTTTCACAAATTCTTTCAAAGAAAGAACGTAAGTAGGTTAAACCATCATTTTCATTCACTTCAATTGAATTGCAGATTTTCAAAAACTCTTTGTTTGATAAGTTTGATACATCTACTCCCGCAGCATCAAGTTCGTTCAAAACTTCTTTACTCCAACGTAAACGACGAACGTACATATAGGGCGATGGTTCTGTCAAAACAATTCTTGCAACTTTAAACCAAAAATTCTCAATGTCCCGTGAAAACGGAGCCATACCGGGTCCGTCAAAACTAAAATCCGGAAGTCTAATCATTAGCTTCCTTGTAATACTTGCAATCTGAACCCATTGAGGTGCTGCAATACAAATTTCATTAGGGCTAATTCCGGCTTCACGGACATTAAACAAAATCAATTTTGCAATTTCTTCTATCAAATTATCTAACGAAACCGATAAGTTATATGTGATTAAACTATTATAATCTTTTTCGTTTCCGAATGCTATAATAGGGGTAGCAAATGTTTTATAATAATCGAAGTAATTTATTATGGTTTCAGATGACCTGTAATTTTTGTCTAAACTCAACTGTATCAAGTTAAACCCCAAAAGTTTTTCCAAATCATCCTTTGGCATCGGATAACCACCTAAAGAATGATAAATAGATTGGTTAGGGTCGCCAACAATTAATGTTTTTGAACACCCTTTGTTTGCACTTAATATTTTTGATATTATATGGTATTGTATCTCTTTAGTATCTTGATATTCATCAATCAAAATAAATGGAAATAATTTGCATAAGACGGTACAAATGATTGGCTTTGATTTCAATAATTCATAAGCATAAAAAAGTATCTGCTCAAAATCCAATTGATTATTCTCTTTTAATATTCCGAAATATTCTTGAAGAATAGCTTTGATATGCTTATTCTGATTACTATTTTTTGATGTAAACTTATATGTACCATTTATGGTAGCATAATATTGAAAATCATAAAAAGTAACTTTTGGATTGCTATATTTTTTGCATAATTCGGTTAGGAGCTTTTCAGTATCAAAGGAATTACAAACTTTAAACCCGTTTTTCAACCTTTCAGAATACAGATGGTAAGGCTTTAATATCCATTCCATACAGAATGAGTGAATTGTACCAATCCATAATTGTGTAGTATCAACCCCCAATAATTCAACCCGTTCTTTAATTTCATCAGCAGCGTTATTCGTGTATGTAATTGCAATAACGAACTCTTTATTGGAATTTAGCCTGCTTAATTCGTAAGCGATTTTGTATGTAAGCGTTCTCGTTTTTCCACTACCAGGACAGGCAATCAAGAGTACACTATCTTTCTCCAAGATTGCAACTTCTTGCTCATCATTCAAACTTCCTTTTTCCCAAATGAACATAGCCTATTTCAATTTATCTATGAATGTTAATAGCTGGTCATCTGGTATTACCAAGTCCAAGTCAAAAGCAAGGTCATCTAAAGTTGCTTCTTCGGCTCTATACTTCGTTAGGCTCTCCCTACAAGATGAAAAATCCAAAGCATCATCATCATAAAAATGTTTGTTCATCCTATATTCAATGATGTCGGCAATAATATTGTTGGAGTATGTTTCTTTGGCGAAAAGAATGGCATCAACTATATAGTTTGGAATTTCCGTCTTAAAAGAAATATGCTTGCCTAACATTATAGCAAACCAACCTTTACCTTCCTGTTTAGCCATTGTAAGCACTCGCTTTCCATAAACCGCAACACCATCATCTTCAATATCAGTTTTAGCTTGTACTCTTGTTGGTTGGTCTGTATATACTTGGTCAATTATAGCTATTACTTCCTCCTCGTTGCCTTCGGTTATAAAATCAACTTCAAAAGTATAGTCAGCATAAAATGCCTTTATCCAATCATTCTCTGCTTCAAAGACATCTAATTTAGCTTTACGTTCTAATCCCTTTTGTTTAGATGCCTCAACTTTTCTCTTGTATTTTTTTAATCGGTCGCTATCATCGTCATTAATAGTTGTATCACAAATCGCATCATCTAAATCTGTTAGAATTGCACATTTTCTTCTTATACGGCTATCGTGGAAAAGTTGGGCTACATTCTCAAAGCCTGTACTTCGTATATTGATGAGGCTAATTCCAAGTTCGTCAAGACTTACACCAAATACTTTTTTGACCATTATTGGTATTAAAATCTCTTCTGCATCGCCCTCAACTAATATTATTCCTCTTGCAAATAACAGGTTGGTTCTTACAGCATCCAAATAACGCTGTATTTGATTGATGCTTTCAGGTGTTAAACCAGTTGATGGTTGATATACTTCCGCAAAATTTAATTTCTTTGCAAGGATGTTTATATTCTCAACATTACTTACTTCGGAAATTTGTGTAGAATGAGTAGAATAGATAATTTGAGTATCTCCATAATCCAATTTGTCAAATAAGGTCTTTTGAATATGGTTATGTATATGGGCTTCCGGTTCCTCAATAATAAGGAAGTTGGCAAATGTATCTTTTGATTTTCTATACTTAAACTCAAGTAATTTCAGGGTTAAAAATATTAGATTAGCACCTCCCAAACTTAATTCGTGAATACCACCCTCATATTCCTCGCCTGGTTCTCCGATAAAAAGTTTCAATGATTGTAACAATTTTTCGGCTTCATTGGGAACACTTGATTTAATGGATAATGAAGATGGCGAATAGGTAAGACCGACGGCATCCTGAATGGTTGATTTTATATCTGACCTTATATTTTGTACATCGGGCAAATCTTCAATGCTTTCATTTAATTGCTCAACCAAATCGCTGATAGGTTGGTAATCTTCCTCTTTGATTTCTCCACTTTTGTTTTTCAATAGAGTAAGTAAAGGATTAGTTCTATTGTTATGAAAGTCACTTACTACATCTCTCAAGGCTTGGATGAATGTAAAAGAGATTTCTTTGGAAACAGATAATTGATGCGGAATTTTAGAGCCAAATTTAGAAGCATCAATCGTAGATGGGAAAACCACATTTTCAAAATCGCCTACAAGTTCCTTATATACATTAGGGTCATTAAAATCAGCAGTGCTTTTTCCAGTAAAGAAAGTTTCGTAATTATCCTGAATTGTGATGCTATTGAGTATCGTTTGTAATCCAACTGCATCTCCTTCAGCTAATTCGGAAAGTTTTTGTCTGATGTCAGCTTTAGGACGAAAGAAAAGGTTGTAAGTAGCTTTTTTTACATAATCTTCTGCGGCAACTCCAACACCGTGAATGAACAAGGATTGTATTGCCTCTTCATCGTTAAGCTCATCAAATTCAACACTGATAATAATCCAATGACCTTTCCATTTTCCCTTATCCAAAGACCTGTTAAAATCTCCTTCCGTCAGTTTATAAGCATATTGCAAGGAGGCATCTTCTAATAACAGCCTTATTGCCCTAAAAACATTTGTTTTTCCAGAACCGTTTTCTCCGATTATGGTATTTATTCCCTTGTTGAATTGAAAACTTGCATTTGCAAAATTCCTATAATTGACCAGGCTGACTTTAGAGATATACATTAGAAAATAAGGTTTTTAAGTTTGAAATCTACCAATATTTTTAGATTTCAGTTTCCGAGAACTCTTCAAACACAGAATAGTTTTTTATTCCTTTAGACTTGTTCACTTTTCCCATTATTGTACCATCAATTCGGCTTTTTAGATACGATGCTAAATCATCAAAGTGTCGAACATCAATATAATTAATCCCTGATGCTTTATATCTTTTAGACAATGAAATAGTGAATGCAGCCCAATTAAATTTTTCCCCTTTTTTGTTTAATTCAACTTGTTTCCAATCGCCATATCGCTTTTTTAAATAATCAATATAGTTCTTCTTGGAAAGCTCTTTGCCTAACGCTCCGTCTGGTAATTCAATTTTTGGCTTTATAGGCTTGGATTTTTTTACAAACTTTGGAAAATACTTATGTAATAAAGCCTCTGATTGTTCAATATGTTTTGTTATGGTATCCCATCCCCAATAATATAAATGAAATGGTAGTTCCTGTTCTTTTTTAATTTGATTTAGGTATTCCTGTATTTGAGCATCGTCACGAAATGTAGAAACAAAAACAAATTTGTCGAAATCAATCGCTAAATCCCTTGCTTTTTCTAAATCAGTATTTATATCCTGAATTAGAATTTTCCTTATAGTTTCATCTTTTCTTCCAATACTTTTCAATTTGCACTGTATAACCGTTTTTGTTTTAGAAGAAAAGACATCAATACCTTTCTGATTTTGTCCTTTCACACCAAACGTCTGAAAATCTGTATTCTCATATGACGAGGTATTCTCTACAAAATTGAATAAATCACAAGTGAGTTCCTCAAATAACCTTTCATCTTTTAAAGGAGGTAATTGATAGTTTGCCATTTAAAAAAATCGTTTAAAAATTGTTTCCTGTTCGGTATCTGAGAATTCAGCAATCACTTGTTTAGACCAATCAAAATCGAACTTGCCAAACTTATTTTCATCCCCGTTTAAATCAATTTCGTCTTCATTGAAAGTAAGGATATACTGAAAGTTATGCAGCTCGTTTGATTTGTGGTACATATAGTTCAGGACATTGGATATTGTTTTGTATGATATGGCGTGAAATACACCATCGTGTACAAGAAAATCCGGAATATTACGCTTGTCAATCCTGCTCTTTAAAAAGACCATTAAATCATACGCTACGATTTTCAAACGCTCTTGTCCTAACGCATCAGCTTTAGGGATTTCCAAACTTATTTTAAAAGGCAATTGGTTTCTCGGCGAAGTAGAGTTTAATGTGATATTAAAATAAGAGTTGTCAAATTCTTCATCTAAATAAATTGCATTTTCAAGAATTTGCTGAAATAACAATCTCAACTCATCAAGGTATGATTGCTGCTTATTTAGCTCGCTGACAATATCTCTTTTTAATTCTGCGATAACAATATTGGAGTTTCCCAATATCTCTTCTATTTCGTCAATTTCTCGTACAATTGAGGTATTCCGTTCTAAAAGTGTTTTTTCATTGACTAATCTTTCATAAGTGCTTTCAATCCTATCCAATGCACCTCTCTCTTTTAGCAATGAAAATAATTGGCTCCTGTTCTTTTCTAATTTTTCAAGCTGCGTTAAACTCTGGTCGATTGATGATTGTAATTTCTTTTCTTCTTCCAACAAATATTTATTCCTATTCGTCAGTAGTTGTTTTTTAAAGTCTATAACTTCATCCAAACTCCTTTTTACAAAGTTGCCGAATGTTGCTACGGTTTCATTGTAGAGCTTACGAATTTTGTCCAGGTCGATAGAAGACACATCATTGTAAGAGGATTTTAGTTTTTCTAATTTCCGGTTTGTATTATGATAGATGACAGATTGCTCGTTAATTTCAGATATAACCTGATTTAATTTTTGTTCTATTTCTTTGTGATTAGCAAGAAAATTGTATTCCTTCAGGCTGCCTTCGAGTGCAGCAATGTCTTTTTCAATCTTTAACCGCTCTGTTCTAAATTCCTGAATATCTTTACCTGTATCTGCTTTAACCTTTTCTGAAAGGGATTTTACCGTATTATTATACCTTTCGTATTCAGAAGATACTTCGTTATATTTTAAAAGTGTTTTTGTCGGGAGATTTAGCAAATAAAAATTATACAATGCCTTTTCTCTTGCATTGGCATTGTAAGAAACAAAATTTAAAGGGTCAACTCTTTGCTGACTTTGCAAGTCGTCCTTAACAAAAAATTCCATCAACGTTCCATATCTTTTTCCTTCAAAGAATACTTCGTTGTTCTCTGTCGGAAAAAATATCCCTTCCAGCAATTTCGGCATTTCAGATTTTTCATATTCATCAAGAGCATCCGGTCGCTTCCCGAAAAATATTTTTTTTGTATCGGCAAAGCCCCTCTTGATAAAATATTTTTGTTCCTGTACTTCAATTTCTAAAGTAATCGTGTGTTCATCATCACGTAAAAAGTCATACTTTTTTTGAGCAAATCTTTTTTCTGCTTTACCGCTTAATAAGGTAAAATCAACAAGCCTGACCAACGTAGATTTGCCAATACCATTAATCCCTCGTGCTTCTTTATCCCCAGAGTATTTGCCCAATATGATGTTTATTCCATTGTGAAATGGAACAGCATCTATAAGGTTGGTTTCTGAATATATTCTAATTAACATTGTCGAATAAACTTGTTTGATTTTCTTCTTGGTTTTCTTTCTTTACCAATTTAATTTTATATCCTTTTTTCTCAATGCTGCCAATCGTATGCAAGAAGGTCAAGGCATACAGAAAAAGGTCGGGTGTCCTATCTTTATCCCTGTTTAAAAACTTATTCATTATATCATCCACGATAACGTATTTGTTTTTGAAAGGGGAATTACCCATAATACTTATAATATCTGCTCCCAATACCATAAGGTTGGTTTTAAGATTGCTTTCAGGCTGCGGTAATATCATAGTTCATTTTCTGTTTTTCTGCCTATTAAACACTGTTCAAACATATACAGCAATATAGATTTTACGCATTTTACATATTCATCATCTTTAATGTTTCCATATGTCGTTGTATATTGGTCGGTCAGATTATATAATCTCTCCTTGAAATTTCCTGAAAGTTTATTGTAATCATTTATAACCCTTCTTTTCAGGGTATTAATCTCATCATCATTATATCCCGAAAGTATATTGGTAATCGTATTAAACTCCGCCATAACCAATACCATTTCCGAGTTCATCCCATCCCAATCTTCCTGTTCAAAGTTGAGTTCGATTTTCTTTTGGGGAGGGACTAATGTTTTCCTGTCGAAATGCAGAGCTTTATCTTCTTCGTTTGAGGCATTCAGTAGGTCATTAATGATTTCCTGAATATAGTCCTGTATAAAAAAGTTTTCAATGCCTAAGTAGGCTGCAAGTTTCCTTTTTTTACTTGATACAAGTTCATCAACAATAGAAAGAATTTGGTCTATCCCCTTAATCGAAGTATCGCCATCTAAACCCTGAATTAGTGTAAATTGTTCCGGTGACACTTCGTGGTTAACATACATTTCCCAATTTGGAAATTTGTCTTTCCAGTTTTTTTGGTATTTTTCAAAATCTCCTTCTTTATTTGCTGCACCTAAAACTTTTGTTTCAAAATCAGTTTTGCTATATTTTCTTGGCGCATAACAAGCCAATATCTTTTGTTCGGGCAAAATAGTACCGTCATTGCCTTTATCCTTATTCCTCCTGATGGGCGTATAGTTATCAACGCCATATTTCAAAAGAAACAGTTCATCAATAAATTCTTCGAACTCAAATCCTTCTTTGGATTGAATTTGCATTTTAAAAGCGTTCTTCAATAATTTATCCATATACAAATCAGAGTTCCAAATTAATTTTAACCGTACCGTCAAATCCCTTTTCTACTATCTCTTTAAGGGTTTGAAGTTTGATATTATTGCCATAATCAGTTTCGACCTTAGAAATGTAACTCCTTTTCTTACCCACTTTTTGGGCTAATTGTTCTTGAGTTAGCTGTCTTTGTTCTCTGGCTTCCTTCAGCATTTCTCCAATATGTCTGCCTGATATTTTCATCTCAAAAAGGATTAAAATTGACTTTATTATGAATGTACAAATGTAATTTAAAAGTTGCATTGAACCAACTGTAAATTGCAATAAAAGCCTCCCATCATTTGTACTTCCGTTCTGGAAGTCCCCACCAACAAAGCCACTCACAGCCAAACACTTCCTTTGACTGCCACTTTCTTATAACGCCTCTTTTTCCACAAGACATTTGTCCCGAAAGCTCGCAAGGTGCGGGATAAACAGTAACAAATTAATGTGTTTCAATTATGGAAAAACAGAGAAAAAAAGTTTTGCTGGCAGCCGTGGCAATGCTGTCAGGAATTGGTGCGTTCGCACAGGGAAACGGCTCGGCAGGTATCAACGAGGCTACCCAAATGGTAACAAGTTATTTCGACCCCGCAACGCAGTTAATCTACGCCATCGGTGCGGTAGTCGGGTTAATCGGGGGCGTTAAGGTTTACAACAAATTCAGTTCCGGCGACCCCGACACGAGCAAGACCGCAGCTTCGTGGTTCGGTGCGTGTATCTTCTTGATTGTTGCCGCTACCATCCTGCGTTCATTCTTCCTTTAATCCTTTGCCTTATGAATTACAATATCAACAAAGGCATCGGCAGGACGGTGGAATTTAAAGGGCTGAAAGCGCAATACCTGTTCATTTTCGCAGGTGGGCTGCTCGGTACGCTTATCCTCGTGATGATACTGTATATGGCAGGCGTAAACTCCTACATCTGCCTGTTCCTCGGAGCAGGCGGTGCTTCGCTCATTATATGGCAGACCTTTTCGCTCAACAGGAAGTACGGCGAACACGGGCTGATGAAAATTGCAGCCAATAAAAGGCATCCCCGCTACATCATCTGCCGCAAGCCTGTACACCGCTATTTAAAATTCACACCTAAACAGAATGCCGTATGAGAAATGTAGCAAAGACCACCACACTGGAAAATAAATTTCCTTTGTTGGCAGTAGAGAACAACTGCATCTTATCCAAAGATGCGGACATTACCGCCTGCTTTGAAGTGCGCCTGCCGGAACTGTTCACGGTAGCTTCTGCGGAATACGAAGCCATACACTCCGCCTGGCACAAGGCTATCAAAACCCTGCCTGATTTTACGGTCATTCACAAACAGGATTGGTACATTAAGGAAAGCTATGCGCCCGATTTGGCAATCGAAGACCAGAGCTTTTTATCAAAGTCCTATCAACGCCATTTCAACGAGCGACCGTTCCTGAACCATTATTGCTACCTGTTCCTGACGAAGACCACAAAGGAAAGAATGCGGATGCAAAGCAACTTCAGTTCGCTTTGCAAAGGTACGTTGATACCAAAGGAAATCAGGAACAAGGAAACGATACACCGCTTTATGGAGGCGGTCGCCCAGTTTGAGCGTATCGTGAACGATAGCGGTTTTGTTAGCCTGCGGCGTTTGACCGAAGAGGACATTATCGGAACGGAAGATACACAGGGATTACTGGAACAGTACCTCACGTTATCGAGGGGAGCCGGAACACCAATGCAGGACATCGCACTCGGAAACGAAGAAGTACGCATCGGTAACAAAAGGTTAAGCCTGCATACACTTTCAGATACGGACGACCTGCCCGGAACGGTATCGGCAGATACCCGTTTTGAAAAGCTATCTACCGACCGTAGCGACTGCCGCCTTTCATTCGCCGCACCCGTGGGCTTGCTGTTAAGCTGCAACCACATTTACAACCAGTACATTTTTTTGGATAACAGCGAAGACAACCTGCAAAAGTTTGAGAAGTCCGCAAGGAATATGCACTCACTGGCTCGTTACAGCCGTGCCAACCAAATCAACAAAGAGTGGATAGAAAAGTACCTGAACGAAGCCCACAGCTTCGGGCTTTCTTCAATCCGTGCGCACTTCAACATTATAGCGTGGTCGGAAGACCCTGCGGAACTGAAACAGCTAAAGAATGATTGCGGTAGTGCATTGGCATTGATGGAGTGTAAGCCTCGGCACAACACTACGGACGTAGCCACTTTGTATTGGGCAGGTATGCCCGGCAATGCGGGCGACTTCCCCAGTGAGGAAAGTTTTTACACTTTTATTGAGCCTGCATTGTGCTTCTTCACGGAAGAAACCAACTACCACAATTCGCCCTCGCCGTTCGGTATCAAGATGGCTGACAGGCTTACAGGAAAACCTATCCATTTGGATATTTCCGACCTGCCTATGAAGCGTGGTATCATTACGAACCGGAACAAGTTTATACTTGGTCCATCGGGAAGTGGTAAATCGTTCTTCACTAACCATATGGTACGGCAGTATTATGAACAGGGCGCACACGTACTGTTGGTAGATACGGGTAACTCTTATCAGGGCTTGTGCGAACTCATCAAAGGAAAGACCAAAGGCGAAGACGGTGTTTACTTCACTTATACCGAAGATAACCCCATTGCCTTTAACCCTTTCTATACCGATGATGGCGTGTTCGACATTGAGAAGCGGGAAAGTATCAAGACTTTGATACTGACCTTATGGAAACGTGACGATGAGCCGCCAACCCGTTCTGAAGAAGTTGCCCTTTCCAATGCGGTAAGCGGTTATATCGAACGTATCAAAACGGAAGACGTTTACCCGTCATTCAACGGTTTCTATGAGTATGTAAAAGGCGACTACCGCAAGGTACTGGAAGAAAAGCAGGTCAGGGAAAAGGACTTTGACATTGCCAACTTCCTGAACGTACTCGAACCCTATTACAAGGGTGGCGAATATGATTACCTGCTGAACTCCAACAAGCAGTTAGACCTGCTTTCCAAACGCTTTATCGTGTTTGAGATTGATGCGATTAAAGACCACAAAATCCTCTTTCCCATTGTGACCATCATCATTATGGAGGTGTTCATCAACAAGATGCGCCGATTGAAAGGTATTCGTAAGCTCATCCTGATTGAAGAGGCTTGGAAAGCGATAGCCAAAGAAGGAATGGCAGAATACATCAAGTATTTGTTTAAGACCGTCCGCAAATTTTTCGGAGAAGCGATTGTCGTAACGCAAGAGGTCGATGATATTATCCAGTCGCCCATTGTCAAGGAAAGTATCATCAATAACTCCGACTGTAAAATCCTGCTTGACCAACGCAAGTATATGAACAAGTTTGATGATATACAGGCGATGTTGGGGCTTACGGACAAAGAGAAAGGGCAGGTACTTTCCATCAATATGAACAACGATGCAAGCCGACTTTACAAAGAGGTTTGGATTGGCTTAGGTGGTACGCACTCGGCAGTCTATGCCACCGAAGTTAGTTTGGAGGAATACCTCGCCTACACGACAGAAGAAACCGAAAAAATGGAAGTAATGCAGCTTGCTTCCGAACTGGATGGTAATGTAGAACTCGCCATTAAGCATATCGCAATGCAAAGGCGGGACAATTCAAATCAATAGTCATTAACAATTTAAAAATTCAGAAACAATGAAAAAAGTATTGTATCTGGTGTGTACGGCACTGATGCTCGCCGTAGCACCGTCAGCAAAAGCCCAGTGGGTTGTAACCGACCCGGCTAATTTGGCTTCGGGCATTATCAACTCTGCAAACGAAATCGTGCAGACTTCTTCCACCGTAAGCAACGTGATAAAGAACTTCAACGAAGTGAAAAAAGTTTACGACCAGGGCAAGGAATATTACGACAAGCTGAAAGCTATCAACAACCTTGTGAAAGATGCCCGTAAAGTGCAACAAACGGTATTGTTGGTAGGCGATGTTTCCGAAATGTACGTGAACAACTTCGGCAAGATGATGAACGACCCAAATTTCACACCGCAGGAACTGACCGCTATCGGCAACGGTTATTCGGCACTGCTCAATGAAAGTACCGAACTGCTGAAAGAACTGAAGCAGATTATAACCTCATCAAGCCTTTCGCTCAATGACAAAGAGCGTATGGATGTGATTGACCGTGTGTACAAAGAGGTAAAGGATTACCACAGCCTTGTACGCTACTACACCAACAAGAACATTTCTGTAAGCTACCTAAGAGCGAAAAAGAAAAACGATGCCCAAAGAGTGCTTGAACTCTACGGAACTGCTAACCAAAAATACTGGTAAACTATGGAATGGGATAATCTTCACGAACTCCTGCGGTCGCTTTATGATGATATGATGCCACTTGCAGGCGATATGGCGGCAGTCGCTAAGGGTTTGGCGGGATTGGGAGCATTGTTCTATGTGGCATTAAAGGTTTGGCAGGCTTTAAGCCGTGCCGAACCTATTGATATGTTCCCTTTGCTGCGCCCGTTCGCTTTGGGGCTTTGCATAATGTTCTTTCCAACCATTGTTTTGGGAACCATCAATGCGGTATTAAGCCCCGTGGTAGTAGGAACCCACCAAATACTCGAAGACCAGGTGCTTGACCTGAACAAGCTGCAACAGCAGAAAGACCAGTTGGAATACGAGGCAATGGTAAGGAACCTCGAAACTGCCTATATGGTATCAGACGAAGAGTTTGATAAAAAACTGGATGAACTGGGATGGTCGCCCTCCGACATTGGAACAATGGCGGGTATGTATATGGACAGGCAAGCCTACAAGATTGAGAAAGCCATAAAGGATTGGTTTCGCAATCTACTGGAAATACTCTTTCAGGCAGCGGCTTTGGTCATTGATACCATACGAACGTTTTTCCTGATAGTCCTCTCCATACTCGGACCAATAGCCTTTGCTATTTCCGTATGGGACGGCTTTCAGTCCACGCTCACGCAATGGCTCACGAGGTACGTCAGCGTTTACCTGTGGCTTCCTGTTTCGGATTTGTTCAGCTCAATGTTGGCAAGAATACAATCCCTCATTTTGGAAAGGGATATAGCAATGCTTGCCGACCCCACCTATATACCTGATACGAGCAATACCGTGTACATCATCTTTATGATAATCGGCATCATCGGGTACTTCACTATCCCGACCGTAACAGGTTGGGTAATCCAAGCCGGAGGCGCAGGAAACTTTACCCGCAATGTAAACTCCACAGCAATGAAAGCCGGAAACATCGCCGGAGCAGGCGCAGGCTCAACAGTTGGAAACATCGGCGGTAAACTGATGAATAAATAATCATTAATCATTCTAAAAAATGGAATTTAAAACGCTAAGAAATATCGAAAACAGCTTTAGGCAGATAAGATTATATGCCATTGTGTTTGCGGTTCTCTGCATTAGCGTGGTAGGTTACGCCGTATGGCGTTCCTACCGCTTTGCAGAAGAACAACGCCAAAAAATCTATGTACTGGATAACGGCAAATCCCTGATGCTTGCCTTATCGCAGGATGCGAGCATCAACCGCCCGGTTGAAGCAAGGGAACACGTTAGGAGATTTCACGAACTGTTCTTTACGCTTGCTCCCGACAAGAACGCTATTGAAAGCAATATGAGCAGGGCATTTAACCTTGCCGATAAAAGTGCTTTTGATTACTACAAAGACTTGTCGGAAAAGGGCTATTACAGCCGTATCATTTCGGGGAACGTGCAGCAACGCATCGAGGTGGATAGTGTCGTGTGCAATTTCGACAACTACCCGTATGCAGTGCGCACCTATGCCAAACAGTTCATTATCCGGTCAAGCAATGTAACCAGGCGAAACCTGATTACTTCCTGCTATCTCGTCAACTCCGTTCGTTCCGACAATAATCCGCAGGGCTTCAATATTGAAAAATTTGCAGTCGTGGAAAATAAGGATATAGAGGTCATCGAACGCTAAAAAACAATCTTATGGAAGCATTATCAGATTTAAGCACGTTCGCAAAAATCCTTACCGACAAAGGATATAACGGGTATTTCCATACGCAGGGTGCGTATGCCGGAAAGCTGAAAGACAGCATCAGCGAATACCTCGAAAGCTGCCAAAAAGGTGCAGATACTTTGCCTAAGCAGGACTTACTGCTGACAGGCTACCTGCAATGGTCGGGCGATGACAAGCCCCGTGTAGAATGCAGTATGTGGGTAAAGTACCTGAATGGCAAATTCTCATTGAGCCGTATGGAGGTAGCCAAGAAAGACGGCTTTGGGCAATTACTCAAAAAATCGGAACTGGCAAACCTGTCCGTAATGTCCGCACCCAAATTAACGGAGGCGGTCGCACTGGTCAACGATGCGCCGAAACAACAGGCGGGTAAAAGTCCTAAGCGTTTCAAGCTATAACACAGAAATAGTAAGGCTATGAAAAAATTAAGAGCAAATATGGACAGGTACTTTGACAAGTTGGACGAACGTTGGCGGGCGTTGCCCTTGCGCAAACAGCACCAATATACGCTGTACTTCTTTGTGGGTTACCTGCTGCTTACCGTAGCGGTCATTGGCAAAGTAATGTACGATACCTCAAAGTCCGGTAACGGTATGGTCATAGAGCATATCGAAAACCCTGTCCTTAAAAGTAAAAATCCTGCAAGGTTGCAGGATAGTGTATCAACAATTTTAAAAAATCAGATTTATGAAAGAAAATGAAAAAAGGGTCAGCTTTCTCGTTGAGGGAGAAGACCAAAACGGAGCATCAAATCTGCCGGATAATAAAAAGAGCAATAAGGATAAGCTCAAAAAGCCAATCATATTCCTTTTGATGGGCGTGGTATTTCTCGGCTGTATGTACCTCATATTTAAACCGTCGAAAGATAAAAAGGCGGTCGAAAATATCGGGCTGAACGATGCCGTACCGCAGGCTACCGGAGCAGGGATGCCCGATGATAAAAGCAAGGCGTATGAGCAGGAAATGCTCGAACGCAAAGAGCAGGAAAAGCGCAATGCACTGACCACGCTTTCTGATTATTGGAATACTGAAGATACTGCATCTGCTGACAATGAAGAAAGTTTACCTGAAGAAGACGAAGAAAGCAACGGCTTTGGGGGTGGTGGCAGAAAATCGGGACGAAACGGAAATTCTGCATTGAATAGTTACCGTAATGCACAAAGCACACTGGGTTCATTCTATCAGGACAACAATTCGGAAACAATGGAATTGCGTAAGCAAGTGGACGAACTAAAAGCAAAGTTGTCGGAAAAAGATGTGCCACCTGTGGCCACCGTTGACGACCAACTCAAATTAATGGAGAAATCCTATGAAATGGCAGCAAAGTATCTTCCCCAAAATGCCAATACCGGAAACGCTGCTCCTGCCATCGGTGCAACTCCTGCTGCTGCGGGTGCTAACCAAAAAGAGCAATTTGTATCGTTCACACCAACAAGAAAGAACATTGTATCAGCCTTGTACCGTGAACCGTCGGACAGTGCCTTTGCAGCCGATTGGAGCCAAACAAAAAACAGGGGGTTCTATACCGCAGGTTCTACTGAAGAGGTGGTACAGCCTAAAAACAGTATCAAAGCCTGTGTACACGAAGCCCAAACGGTAGTTGGCGAAACGGGTGTGCGTTTACGCCTGTTAGAGCCTGCCAAAACCCCGCAACGTACCATCCCCAAAGGAACAATTGTAACGGCTAATGCCAAATTTCAGAATGGCAGGTTACAATTAAAAGTTACTTCGGTAGAACTGGAGGGCAATATCATCCCGGTAGATATTACTATTTATGATTTGGACGGACAGCAAGGTTTATATGTTCCGTATTCGCCTGAAAGAAATGCGGTTACGGACATTGTAGCCAATATGGGCAATGCCACAGGTTCGAGCTTCAGTATGAGTTCTACTCCTGGACAGCAAATTACTTCTGACCTAAGTAAAAGTGCAGTGCAAGGTATTTCGGGCTATTTCGCTAAGAAAGTAAGAACGCCAAAGGTTGCACTCAAAGCAGGCTATCAGGTCTTTCTTGTATCTAAAAAATAATGTTGAACTCAAATAAATAAAACAATGAAAAATCATTTAAAAACCTTTTGGGCTATTGCCCTTATACTCGGCTTTGCTGCACAATCTAATGCACAGGACAGCATCAGAACACCACTTGCATTGGGCAAGATAGAGCCGTACCGTATGGAAGTTACCTACGATAAAACCTCGCACCTGATTTTCCCGACTGCCATTCGTTACGTGGATTTGGGCAGCGAATACCTTATTGCAGGGAAAGCCGAAGATGCGGAAAACGTGTTGCGTGTAAAAGCATCTGTAAGGGACTTTGAGCCGGAAACGAATTTTTCCGTTATTACGAATGACGGACGTTTTTATAGTTTCAACGTGTATTACAGTTCCTACCCGGAGGCAATGAGCTATGACCTGCTCACGATGCAAAAAGCGGTGGATAAAGCCAAAGGTAACGATGTGCTTTTTGAAGAACTGGGCAACAATTCGCCGTCACTGGCAGGCTTGCTTTTGGAAACCATTTACAAGAAAGACAAACGCATTGTAAAGCATATCGGTGCTAAGAGTTTCGGCATTCAGTTTATCCTAAAAGGGATTTACATACATAACGGCAAATACTATTTCCATACTGAATTGAGAAACCGTGCCAATGTTCCTTTCGAGATTGATTTCATCAATTTCAAAGTAGTGGATAAAAAGGTAGCTAAACGCACCGTAGTCCAGGAACGCCCTTTAACTCCTTTGAGAACTTACAAGCCATTGGACGGTATTTCCGGAAAATCGACCGAACAAAATGTGTTCCTGTTAGACCAGTTTACCATTGCCGATGATAAGGTACTGCTGATTGAGATTTTCGAGAAAAACGGTGGCAGGCATCAAACATTGCACGTCGAAAATTCCGATTTAATCAAAGCCCGTTTGATTGACGATATGCACCTGAAATTTTAATAACCCTTTAAAGCAAGAATATGAAAAAGTATATCTATACCGTGCTGTTTGTCCTGATAGGCATCACGGCTGCACAGGCGCAAAGAATGCTGCCGAAGCAGAAAGGATTGGAAATAAGTGCAGGTGTATTGTCCGATGATAAGATTGGCAATGATTACTACATCAGCGCAGCAATGACGGTAAACGGTAAGAATGGTAACTATCAGCTTTGGGCGTTGGAATATACCCACCAGTACCACGGGTATAAAGACCTCCGCATACCGCAGGAAACCTATTCCGCAGAGGGCGGTTACAGCTTCTTTTTGTTGGGCGATGCCCGTAAGAACATCACGCTGAATTTCGCCGTAACAGGTGTGGTCGGTTACGAAACCATCAACCGGGGCGAAACAATGTTGTACGACGGTGCGAAGATATTGAGCGAAGATAATTTTATCTACGGTGCAGGCGGTCGCCTCACTTTTGAAACGTACCTGTCCGACCGTTTTGTATTAGTCCTGCAAGGGCGTACAAAAATCCTTTGGGGTACGGATTTACAACAGTTCCGACCGTCAGCAGGTGTGGGATTAAGGTTTAACTTTTAAAACGTAAAAACGATGATAGCAATATTCAATAAATTCAGAACGGGGCTACTGCCACTATATGTATTCCTGACAATCCTCACAGCTTCGGTTACGTTGGTATCTTGCAGCAAAGATGATGACCTCGAAATACAGAACAATTTTCCTTTCGAGGTCAATGTAATGCCAGTGCCTAAAGATGTTGCAAACGGGCAGACCGTAGAAATACGCATTACCATACAGCGTATAGGCAATTACAGCAATACGCAGTATTTCCTCCGTTACTTTCAATTTGACGGGCAGGGAACATTGCAATACTACAACGAACCGCCGTATCAGCCCAATGACCTGTACCAATTACCAACGGAGCAGTTCAGGCTGTACTACACTTCAACGTCTGCCGTTTCACAGTCTTTTGACGTTTGGATTTCGGACAGCTTCGGGAATGAAAAGCAGATAACTTTTCAGTTTAACAGCAGCGATTAAGAGCAGTATTTCAATTCAAAAAAAACGGCTTATCTGATTGGTAAGCCGTTTTTAATTTTCAGCCGGGCAGTGTATTTCAAAAGAAATAATTTCTTATCCTTGTAATCTATTTCAGTGTTGAGTAAGGTTTTATTTCCATAAACAATGAAAGAGGCTTGCCTTTTGGGGTAAGCCTCTTTCGCATTTAATTCACATCGTTTACAGGCTGAAAAAAATATTTTTCGTAAATTCAAACAGTGGAAATAAAGTGTTTTTGTTATGGTCGCATCATTGGTTATAGGTATCATATTTTTGGTTGCAGGCTTGGGACTTCGTTACTGGATTAACCGCAGGAAGTTTTACAGGCGCAGCCCTATGGGAGCAGAGGGTTTCTCATCTTATGAAAGTTCGGTTTTCATTAAATTGATTGAAAGGGTTGGTAAATGGATAGCTTACGCACTGATTATTTTCGGTCTGTTGTCACTGTGGGTTTATTCCCGTGAGAAAAAGGAAAAACAGCAGCCTGAAGTAAAAACCGAACAATCTCGATAAAAAAACTATTCGCTTTAACTACCTCCACAAGATTTGTGAGCTAACGCAATTAATTTTTATTTAACTTTGTATGGTGAAGTTTATATCTTTAATATTAGCCGCCTATGTATTGCTTTTATCAGCAGTACCGACTTTTATTGAGGATAAATGTATGCAGAAGCATACTACCGAACAAGGACAAAACGGACAGGATGACCAAGATTGTAATAAGGGATGTTGCTCGCCTTTTTTTAGTTGCAACACCTGTACAGGATTTGTTTTAACTACTTTTCATTTCTCTATTGTCCATTCAGTAAAAGAACCGCAACGGAAGTTAGGAAATATGCTGACCCCACCTGTTTCTGATTTTCCATTTTCCATTTGGCGTCCCCCGCAACTTGCTTAATGTATAATGCTTTCAGCACAAATTAATTAAAAAGCGATGTCTTTGCATCGTCATAGCTTATTTATATACATTAAGTATCATTTTTACAATGAAAAAAATACTCATTGTGTCATTTTTTATGGCACTCAACCTTTGTGTATATGCACAAAATACATTAAACATTGTTGTAAAAAACAGTGAAACAAAAGAACCCTTGATTGGTGTAACAACATCTATAAAAGGCACCTCAATTGGAGGAACCTCGAACGAAAAAGGACAGATTATATTATCGAATATTCCTGATGGAATACAGGAGATACATTTTAGCTACGTAGGCTTTGAAGAGTTTATTGAAAAAATAGAATTTCCACTAAAGGATACCAATGTTATTGAAATTCTGCTCAAAGAAAATTCAGAGGAATTAGAGGGTGTTGTAATTACATCTACCCGAAGTACAAGAAGCATACAAAATATTCCTACACGTATTGAGTTTATTGGAAGTGAGGAGTTGGGAGAAAAAGGGAATATGAAACCGGGAGATATTCGTATGCTTTTGGCAGAAAGTACAGGTATTCACGTACAAACTACGTCGCCCACAAGTGCCAATGCGAGTATCCGTATTCAGGGACTTGACGGACGATATACACAAATCCTTAAAGACGGTTTTCCGATTTATTCGGGAGCTTCAAGTGGTTTGGGCTTATTACAAATTCCGCCACTTGATTTAAAGCAGGTTGAAGTTATCAAAGGCTCAACTTCTACACTTTACGGAGGTGGAGCAATAGCAGGATTAGTCAACTTGATTTCCAAAACGCCAACTGATGAAAGAGATTTACGCTTTCATATCAACGGAACATCAGGGAGAGGTTTAGACATTAATGGTTTTTATGGGCAAAAATTCAATAAAATTGGAACAACTATTTTCGCTTCGCACAACAGAAACGGAGCTTATGACCCTGCAAAAATTGGTTTTTCCGCCATTCCAAAGTTTGAACGCTTCGTATTGAACCCTAAATTATTTGTTTACTTCAATGATAAAACGAAACTGAATTTTGGCATCAATACAACCATAGAGAACCGTTTGGGCGGCGATATACTTTACATCAAGGGCAAAGGGGATAATACGCATCAATATTTTGAAGAAAACAAAACACAACGCTATTCCACACAATTTGTTTTTGACCATTTAATTAATGAAAACAGTTCTTTTCAAATCAAAAACAGTGTAAGTTATTTTAACCGCAATACGGCTATTCCCACTTACGAGTTTGAGGGAACGCAAACAGCCACTTTTACGGAAGCTAATTATACTTACAGCAAAGAAAAGTCAGAATGGGTAACAGGCGTTAATATTTGGACGGACAATTTTAAAGAAAAGCAGATTACAGTATTTCCGTTAAGAGATTATAGCCAAACCACATTTGGGGCTTTCGTCCAAAATAATTTTAAAGCTACGGATTGGCTTCAATTGGAAGCAGGTTTAAGAACGGATTATGTTATAGATTATGGGGCTGTATTCTTGCCAAGAGTATCGGCGCTATTCCATATTGCAAACGGATTAACATCAAGGATTGGCGGCGGATTTGGATATAAAACACCCACTATCTTTACCGAAGAAAGCGAACGCTTACAATATCAAAACGTAATGCCAATTAACAATAAAACCAATAAACTGGAAAAAAGTTATGGTGGAAATGCAGATATAAATTACCGCACTAATATTGGCGATGGTTGGTCATTCAGTATCAATCAATTATTCTTTTATACCTATTTGAATAATCCTCTATTACTTGAAAATCCATCAGCTAATCTCTATCAATTTGTAAACTCTACTGGTTACATCCATACAAAAGGAACAGAAACCAATATCAAAATCGGTTACGATGATGTGAAATTATTTTTAGGGTACACTTATACAGATGCACAGTTACACCAAAATGCAACAACTACCGAAAGCCCGTTAACCCCAAAACACCGTATTAACTCGGTTTTAATGTATGAAATCGAAGACAAATGGAAAGTTGGTTTAGAAGCCTACTATTTCAGCCCGCAAAAGCTGAACGATGGAACAACAGGAAAAGACTATTGGACTTGTGGATTTATGGCTGAAAAGATTTGGGAAAGGTTTTCGTTATATGTCAATTTTGAAAATTTCCTTGATACAAGGCAGACACGTTTTGGCAACATTTATACAGGTACAATTAGTAATCCTATATTTAAAGACATTTATGCACCATTGGACGGATTTGTCATTAATGGCGGAATAAAATTTAGACTTTAAGAAGATGAATAAAACCATATTCAATATAACTAAAATGGATTGCCCAAGTGAGGAGCAATTAATCCGTATGAAATTGCAGGATTTCGATATGGTAAAGTCATTGGAATTTGATATTCCCAGTAGAAAACTAAATGTTTACCATAGTGGAAAACCAGAGCCGATTTTTTCGGCTTTGGAAACATTAAACCTGAATACGTCATTGATTTCAACTGAAGAAAGCAATGCAGTTCTTGAAACAGATACAAGCAATGACCAACGGAAACTACTTTGGACTGTACTGATTATCAATTTCGTTTTCTTTGGATTGGAAATGTTGTTCGGTATTTTTTCCAATTCAATGGGATTGATAGCAGACAGCTTGGATATGCTTGCAGACAGTATTGTTTACGCTTTGGCATTGTTTGCTGTTGGGGGTACGATTGCAAGAAAAAACAATATCGCCAAATTTGCAGGTTACTTTCAAATTCTGTTAGCCGTTATCGGTTTTGTTGAAGTTATCAGACGTTTTATCGGAATAGAAGCGATGCCTGATTTCAAAACAATGATTGTTGTTTCTGTTTTGGCGTTGATTGCAAACGTACTTTGTCTTTATCTATTACAAAAGAACAAAAGCAAAGAAGCCCATATGCAGGCTTCGATGATTTTCACTTCCAACGATGTTATAATCAATTCGGGTGTTATCATTGCGGGATTATTGGTCAATTGGCTCAATTCGAGTTATCCGGATTTGATTATTGGGGCAATTGTATTCGTGATTGTGGCAAGAGGTGCATATAGAATACTGAAGTTGGCAAAATAAAATAGCAGCAAATCATAGCCCCGAAATTCGGGGCTTTTTTTGTACCAAATCTTACTACTAACGCCAAACGCTGCCTTTCAAAGCCAAATCCTGCAACATTCTCCAACGCTGCAATAAGCCTTTATAAATTCGACTTCCACAGCAAAATTGAGCAAACTATGGAAGTAATCACAATACAAAAGTCCGTACTGGAGGGAATGAAAAATGAGCTGAAAGCACTTTTGGAACTGACCGAAAATGCTACGAAAAAATACACGCCAATTTTCAAAGAAGAAAAATGGCTCGATAACCAGGAAGTGTGTCTGATGATGAACATTACCAAGCGGACTTTGCAGACGTATAAGGACAAAGGACTATTGCCCTATTCCCGACTGAACCGTAAGAATTATTATAAACGCTCGGATGTACAGGCTTTGCTCGAAGCCGGACAGCCGTACAATACCGTTGAAAATGGATTTATTCGAGAATGACGAAATCATTGCCCATCAGGAAATGATAACGCTGCTAAGAACCCGTATCGAAAGTATATTGAAAAATTACCGTCCTGTAATGAACGGGGAAATATACCTGTCGGGCGAAGATGTGTGTAAGCTGCTCCATATCAGCAAACGAACTTTACAGCAATACCGTGATGACAATATCCTGCCGTATATACAGATAGGCGGTAAGATTATTTATAAGGAAAGCGATATTCTGACAATACTTGAACAGAATTATATTTCACAAAAAACAGTTTGACTGTAATCTTTTTTGTACTATATGCAGTCAAAAAGGCACGAGTTTAGTATCTTTGTTGTCGAAAATATAGAAAATACTTAAAGTGTTTTTGCTTTAAGTCCCACATTGAAAACTGGTAATTTTTAGACAACGGGACAGATAAGTAAGAACGCTCACGTCAAAAGGCGTGGGCGCTCGCTTATTCGTTGTCGGGCATACCAGTGCCTCAATGTGCGGTAAGTGTAGTTGCCTGCGCTCTTTTTTTGTGCCAGGCATCCACAACCTAAAACATTAAGGCTATGGAGAATGAGCATATTTTTTACCCCGAATTTGACTATCCTGCATCCCATCTATCTGCATTCACTCTCTGCATTGATGTTTTTATCGTATCTCTTAAAAACGGGGAAATTGTTCGTTTCAAGCCTCACGAAATAGCACACTTTAAAGAATGGCTTAATCATTTTAAGGTCAGGGACATTACGGTTAATAATGGCTTACCTCACGTTGACAGAACATCTGATTTATCTAAGTCTAAATACGGATTTTTCAATTTTATCAAAAGAAGAAAATGGGTAAAGAAAAAATAATTAAGATAGGAATGATAGACGACCACGACTTACTTAGGAAAGGTATCTGCGATTTTATACGGGACGACGATAATTTTGAAATCGTATTTGAAGCGGAAAACGGCAAATTAGCACTGAAAAAAATGGAGCAAATGGAAGTTATTCCCGATATAATGGTTGTTGATATAAATATGCCTGTAATGAATGGTTTTGAAACTGCTAAAGCATTGCTTGAAAAATATCCGCAAACCAAAATCTTGGCTTTTAGTATTAACGATGATGTGCAGGATGTGGTTAAAATGCTTAATAGCGGGGCAAAAGGGTATATCCTGAAAGGCGCAGACCCCGAAGAACTCAAAAAAGCCATCACGGTACTAAACGACGGAGGGCGTTATTTCAGTGCAGGTGTAGCTGAAGTAGCAAAAGAATATTACAAACAGTTTCCGCAATAGCAGGTTTCTTTGTTACTTTCTTTTCCGCTGAACTCACGAAAGAAAGTAATCACTCTAATCTAATTATGGGATAACGAATATCCCACGCAATAACGCTGCAACCTGTTTGGTAAAATGAAAAGGATTTGTAAGGGTGCATTTTGCTAAAGGGGATTGCACCAATTTAAAGCAAAAAGACTGCCCGACCATCGGGAGGATCTGTCTTTTTGCCGCCCGACTTTTCGGGTCAGGCGGCTTGTATTAGTTAATCGTTTTTAAATACTCGTAGTATCTTTCCGTTATATCCTTTCCTTTCCTGAAAGTGTCATTGGTATAACTGTAATGCTCTTCAAAAAACTTAACTTCTTTAGTGGTAAGGTCTATTAAATAGCGGTAATATGCGTTTATCCGCCTTTCATCCATCGTGCAATACTCTTTAAGCATTAAGAGTTCTTGCTCGCTGTTATCAAGGGATAACAAGGGCAAAAAAAGCCTTTCAACGATATAGCCCTGTTCGGGTGCGCTGCTGCTGTCGGCAACGCATACAAGGGATTTACCGTTACTCAATTTGATGTGAAGATTTGAACGTGTCATAATTTGAAATTTGATTTTTCTGATTAAGCAATTAATTGGGTTAATAAAAATTCTTCCGTCCAAAATTCTTCGCTCGTATGCTTCCCGTATGCTGTATAGTAGCCTGTACCGTTTGCCCTTAATACAAGCCTGTAACAGTCCAGTCGGTTTTCAGGTACGGTAAACGTTTCCTGCTCTTGCTCGTCAAGCTCCACAAATATCCATTCATTACCGTTTAGCAATTCTTCAATATTCGGGTTGTCGTTTTCGCCTGTCCTATAAAAATCTACTGCTGTATCATAGTAATTCATTGAGCAGAAATAGTGATTGCCCTCTAACGGCTTAACTAATGCAAGCCGTTTTGCCTGTTCTGTTTTCCATTCTTCGGATAGGTGGATAATTGCAAACTCGCAATTATCCCATTCGCTGTTGGCTTTAACCAAAATATGTGCTGTCGCTTTATCTGATAGTTTCATCGTTCTAAATTTTAATGGTGTTTAATTGATTTTCGCTTTTACGCTCTAACAAAGTGTCGAGTATTTCCCATTCGCTGTCGTACTCTGTTCCCTCAAAATGGTAGGTGTCCGTTTCCTCGTCTAATTCATAGCTGTCAAAGTCCTGGCTATCTAAACAGGTATCCGTTAGTATTCCTTCTTCAAATATTGCCTGACCATATACTAAGCATCCTAATTCCTCATAGTCCTGTGTGAAATTCACTTTGAAATGTTCGGCTATCTGCTTAACGGCATCCGTATTTGGCGACCATTTTGTTTCATACTGGAATACACCCGCACTTTCATTGTCCTGACTGATATTGTAGAAATAATCTCCGTGCGTGTCCTGTACGAAATGGGGTAAATGCCCGCAGTTGTCTTTCTGTTCCTGTTCAGCCATTGATTTGAATAGCTGTGTTATCTGCTCTATTGCTTCGGCTGTTCCCTCAAAAACAACCCAGTTGTTGCACCAATTAGCCATAATTATTTATCGTTTAAGGTTATCTGTAAAAATTTGTCGTTCCCGAAAAGCAGGTGTATCGCCTGTTTTAATTGCGGGTCGCATTGTGCATCCTCTGTATATTCAATCAGGCAGTGGATAGCGAAAATTGAATTGTGTCCGTCAAAAAAATGGTCTGTAAACCAGTTCGGGCGTTTCCAAAGTGGTTCATTCTTGTCTATGCCTTTTTGTGCATTCTGCACAAGCCTGTACCAAAATTCAGCGGTAAAAAATCCCTTTTGATACCAACCCTCACGAAAGGCGGTTTCATTTTGCAGGAAGTAGTCGCATTGCGTTTTTATAGCGTTTTGCAGGTTCTCCAGTTCTGCGGGAAACAATTTGCACAACAAGCCCGCTTTATCGAGGTTGTCCATTTTATCTAATGCTTTCATATCTTTTGTTTTTAGTAGGCGACCACCTTTGCAGGCAGTCGCCTTTGATGATTAATTGAAGTTGAAAATCTCTGCTCCTGAATAGGCAAAGTCTGTACACAGTTCAAAGGCTTTTTGTGTCTTTAGCTGTGCTGTACCGCCCATTACAATAGATTGTAGTTTGGCTTCGCCATCCCTGTAATTGCGTACATTCTGAAAGTAACCTGTAACAGCATTGTAAGCCCCGAATAATGTGCCTTTGGTAGTTGCCATTTGTTGGGTGTCGCTTATCATAGCGTATTCAAAGGCATCATCTACGGTGTTTTTAAACACGGTGGAAACTTCATCTTCCGCACCTTTTTTGAGCAGGTTAAGCGTTTCTTTGTTCGGGCAAAGTGCCAACTGGATTAGCTTTCTTACTTCTCGGTCTGTTACCCTTACTTTAGCCCAATCGTTAAAGATGTTCTCTAACTGCGTGCTTAGTGTGTTGGCAAGCCCCATAACCTTGTGAGCATTTTCGAGGCGTTGTTTTGCTCCTGACGTGTGTTTGATACGCACTACATTGGTCATACTCCGCAATGATGCGTTCAGGGTGTTTTGACATACGATACGGATAGGTGTAAACGCTGCGGTAATACTTCCACTACCGTCGTGGCTTGTGGTTAAGAAGATGTACTTTTCTGTAACATCGTCGCCGTTACCTACACGGATATAGTCGGGCAGCTTGGCAGTGATAAAAATACGCTCCCCGTTACCCAATGCTCCTGCGGTTTCGTACAATATTCCCTCGCCTCCGCCTACAATAGCATCAAAGAAATTGAACGCCTCACGGTTTTGTACAATATGGTAGTCTTTGCCTACTACACCCAACGGTGTATTGGTGTCGGTGCGGAGGGTGGCGAAACTGTTAGGTACTAAGATGTCATTGGCTTCAATCAGTTCTCCGTTTTCGCCTATGCTCATTGTTCTGCCCTGTGTAAACAGTGGGGATTTGATAACCTCGTAATCTAAACCTGCGTGTACTATTGCTTCCTCGCTTGTTGGGTATTGCTCTACGATTTGCCCCAAACCGTGCCACGCTTTTTGTTGAACGCTAAAGAATGAATGACGTCCTGTTTGCTCGTTGAAATTGATGTTGTGTGCCATAATGCTAAAATTTTGATGTTTGAAAAAATGTTATTTACTCACTCGCTTTTCTCGTTTCCCGCTTCCCGTTGTGGTTTGCTCCGCTTCGCTTCGCATAAATTTTTCCAAAAGAAAAACCGGAAAAAAGAAAGCAGATAATCCAAGCGGGCAACAGCGTAAAACCGAAAGGAAACGGAATAAGTCCCGGAGGGTGGCAAGGCAACACACAGCAATTCGGCGAAGCCAGCATTTTGCCTTGCCATTATGCCGTAGTCTTTTGGTTGGGCGTGTGAGGTGGCTGCCCGCTATAACTTAGCTGCCTTTTTACCGGTTGATTGTGGAAATTTTCTGTTCTAAATTTTTATGGCATTAATGACCAGGCTATGATAGCCTGTAATAGGGATTTGAAAAATGGAATAGCAGGGAGCGTTAGATAAGGGTTTCGTTTTTCAATTTTCTATTTCTGAAGTAGGTAATAAGCTCTTTTACAGCGTTGGATTGCGTAGAGGAAAATAAATGTGCTTTACCTACACAAAAAGATAGGCATAAAAAAAGCAGAACCGTTAAGTTCTGCTCATTGAGATTAGATAAAAGCTGATTAGATTGCCATCATAAACGCTTCTTCCATTGCCTTGAATTTAGGGGTAACTAAATCCATATCCTTACTGATTTTTTGGCTTGTGATTTTAGCGTAAATCTGTGTGGTGGAAATATTTTTATGCCCCATCATTTTGCTAAGACTTTCAAGCGGTACGCCCTCGGTCAAAAACATTGTTCCGAAAGTATGCCTTGCCGTGTGAAAAGTTACTTTTTGCTCCGTAATGATTTCTGCCTTTTCAACCAGTTTGCCTATGTGAGTATTGCAGGTTGCATTGGTCGGAACCGGAAAGATAAATTCATTCCTTGTCGTACCCTGATATTTCTCAATGATACGTTTAGGGATTTCCATTAACCGAACATTTGAAGCAATATCTGATTTCTTTCTCCTGCTGATAATCCACTGATGACCGTCAAAGAATGATTGAATGTTGTTCCTTGTCAGTTTCTTAATATCCGCATAAGCAAGTCCTGTAAAGCAACTGAAAATAAACAGGTCTTTTACAAGTTCATACCGTTGGTGCGATGGTACGCACATCATCAGCTTTTCAACATCTTCTTTAAGGATATAGCCCCGGTCGGTTTCTTCCATATTGATTTCGTAATCCTGAAAAGGATTATCACGTATCAAGCCTTTTTTAATAGCCAGTTCCACAAGGGCTAATACAGGCATCGTGTACACCCAAACTGTATTGTGGGAGGACTGCAAATCATACCGGAGGTAAAAATCAAACTCCCGGATAAAATCGGAAGTCAATTCCCGAAAAGCCATATCGTCACGATGATAGCGTTCCTTTATAAACGTGGTAAGATGATTGTAAACTGTGATATACTTGTTGTAGGTGCTTTGTGAGCGTTCTTCCTTTTCGACCAATTTTTTAAAATCCTCATTTTGGTCGTTGAAGACTTTAAGTATTGCATCATCCATTACGCCAACACCCAAAAACGATAGCTTTACTTTTTGGGCGGTTGCAAAGCCCTCGTGCTTCAACATATCTTCATAAATCTTGTCGATACGCCCACGTATATTATCCAGTTTTTTATTGATACTTAATGCCTGCGCACTCTTGCCCTGAACTCTTCCGTGTTTTAAATCCCAATTATTGGGGTCAATTTCTAACTTTGTTCCGAAAGTTTTAGGGGTTCCGTCAATGGTAATACGTGCCATAATCGGAGCATTACCGTTCTTTTTCAATTCGTTCTTTTTTAGGTAGAAAAGCAGTTTGAACGTCGATTTTTTTGTCTGTTCCATAACTCAAATGTTTAACGTTTAAAATTAAATTACATTGAGTTACAAGGGAATGTAGAAAAGGGTGCAAAACACTGAAATATAATCAGTTAAACCACACTGTTACCTTTGTCAATCGGTAACGAATTAGTAACCTAACCTAGTCAATTTAAGCCCCAAAACTATCAGACACCGACTTCCGAACTAAGACTACTCTTTTTATAAAGCCTTGTATAGCAAAGGTTTTAACCGTTTTGCTTAATTTTGCTTTTTACTAATCTTTTTTATAAAAAATAATTATTTTCTTATTTTAACTTTCCAAATAGAAATTGGCTTTTGCTTTGTTCGGTCTGGAATGCGAAGTATTCGGAGGAGTAAATTGAACGTTGGCTTGATTCAAATCCACACTGCCAAGCTTCAGAAACTTAAACCAATTTTAGAACGACACCGTAATATGATTGTCAAATAATTTGAAATAGGATTTTTGGACATTCATTGGTTTGAAGATGCTCTTGATAAAATTAATTTTGTCTCAGGGACAAGTAAAAGTTAGAATTTGAAAAATTAAAATATCCTTGCCAAGAGTTTGAAATCTTGACAAGGTTTTCTGGTTTCCAATTTCGCAGAATTATTCCGTAATTCCTTCTAATTTAAAGATAAACGCATATTCGAGTGCGACTTCTTTCAAAGCTTCGAAACGCCCGGAAGCACCTCCGTGTCCTGTTTCCATATCGGTTTTGAGCAACAATAAATTATCGTCGGTTTTCATTTCACGAAGTTTGGCGACCCATTTTGCCGGCTCCCAATATTGAACTTGGGAATCGTGCAATCCGGTTGTAACCAACATATTCGGATAATTTTTCTTTTCGATATTGTCGTAAGGCGAATAAGATTTGATATAGTCGTAAAATTCCTGCTCATTTGGATTTCCCCATTCGTCATATTCTCCAGTTGTTAATGGGATGGAATCGTCAAGCATCGTCGTGACTACATCCACAAAAGCAACCTGTGCTACCACACCGTTATAAAGTTCCGGTGCCTGATTGATCACAGCGCCCATCAAAAGTCCGCCTGCCGAACCGCCCATTGCGTAAAGATGTTTAGACGAAGTATAATTATTTTGAATTAAATACTTGGAAACATCGACAAAGTCGTTGAATGTATTTTTCTTTTTCAACAATTTTCCGTCATCATACCATGGACGACCTAATTCTTGTCCGCCGCGAATGTGCGCAATCGCATAAATAAATCCACGATCCAACAAACTCAATCGGCTCGTACTGAAATATACGTCCATACTCGCGCCATAAGAACCATAGGCATACAGCAAAAGCGGAGTGTCTGAATTGATTTCGGTGTCTTTTCTGTAAACGATGGAAACCGGAACTTTCACACCATCGCGAGCTGTAACCCAAATGCGTTTGGTTTCATAATTTTCCTTTTTGAAATCGCCCAAAACCGTTTGCTCCTTTTTGACTTCAGAAGCTTTGGTTTTCATATTGAAATCGATGGTCGAATTCGGCGTTGTCATCGAAGTATAGCCATATCGCAGGACTTCGGAGTCAAATTCAGGATTATAAGAAATGTAAGCGGTATAAACTTCTTCCTGAAACGGTAGATTGTAATTGGTTTTACCGTCCCAACTACTGATTTTCATTTGGGTGAGACCGTTGATGCGTTCTTCCAACACGAGGTAATTATTGAAAATTTCAAAATTCTCCAGATAAACTTCGTTTCGGTGTGGAATGACGTCGGTCCAGTTTTCTTTCGAAGTTTTATTGACCGGCGTTTTCATCAGTTTGAAATTCGTCGCTTTGTCTTTATTGGTCAGAATGTAAAAATCGTTTCCGTAATGTTCAATGCTGTATTCCAAGTCCCGTTCGCGCGGTTGTAAAACTGTCCATTTGGCGTTGGGTTGATCGGCCGGAATGAAACGATATTCGTTTGAAACCGTACTGGAACTTCCGATGATGATGTATTTTCTGGATTTGGTTTTGTAAACATAAGTTCCAAATGTATCATCTTTTTCTTCAAATATCAGAACATCTTCGCTTTGTGGCGTTCCCAAGGTATGTTTCCAGATTTGGTAAGCACGCAAAGTTTCGTCTTTTCGGGTATAGAAAAGGGTTTTATTGTCCGCTGCCCAAACCGAACCGCCGGTTGTATTTTCCAGTTTATCGGGAAGGATTTCGCCTGTATTAAGATTTTTGACCTGAATGGTATAAATTCTTCTGGAAAGTGTATCCTGACCAAACGCCGCCAATTCATTGTTTTCCGAAATATTTACGCCGTTTAAATTATAATAACTATAAGGTTTTGCGAGTTCATTTACGTTAAACATAATTTCTTCCGGAGCATCGAGACTTTCTTTTTTTCGTGTGTGAATAGGATATTCGCCTCCTTTTTCAAATCGGGTGATGTACCAATAGCCGTTGAATTTAAAAGGAACCGAAGCATCGTCTTCTTTGATGCGTGCTTTGATTTCTTCAAATAAATCCTTCTGAAATTCTTCCGTATCTTTCAGCATCGCATCGGTGTAAGCATTTTCAGCATTGAGATAGTTGATGACTTCCGGATTTTCGCGTTCGTTTAGCCAATAATAATTATCAATTCTTGTATCTCCGTGAATGGAAAGTTTTTTTTCAATTTTTTTCGCTTGTGGCGCCTGCATAATTTGAGCATTTAGAAAGGCAAATGTACTCAAAGTGCAAAGTACTGCGGGAATGATTGTTTTCATATAATGTGTGTTAATATTGATTAGATGTTGAGTTCTATTTTGCCCAAATCACCGTCTTGTTTTTTTTTAATAAACGAATTTACAAATTCGATTGTTAAAAATCATTTTTAATTTTCTTTCTTAAACTCTTTTATTCATTGTAGTTTTACAGAAATTAAATTCGAAATGAAATTTTTTATTGACACTGCAAATTTAGATGAAATCAAAGAAGCGCAGGATTTAGGCGTTTTGGATGGCGTAACGACCAATCCTTCCCTTATGGCCAAGGAAGGCATCACCGGAAAGAAAAACATTTTAAATCACTACAAAGAAATCTGCAAAATTGTAGATGGCGATGTGAGTGCCGAAGTAATTTCTACTGACTATGAAGGCATGATCAAAGAAGGGAAAGAATTAGCCAAACTCAACGATCAGATTGTTGTGAAAATCCCGATGACTCGTGACGGTGTGAAAGCTTGTAAATATTTTACAGAAAACGGAATCCGAACCAATGTCACTTTGGTTTTCTCTGTGGGGCAAGCTTTATTGGCCGCCAAAGCCGGAGCAACTTATGTTTCGCCGTTTTTGGGCAGACTGGACGATATTTCCACCGATGGTTTGAACCTGATCGAAGAAATCCGTTTGGTGTATGATAATTATTTGTACGATACACAAATTCTGGCAGCATCGGTTCGCCATACCATGCACATCGTAAACTGTGCAAAAATCGGTGCCGACGTGATGACCGGACCTTTGTCTTCCATCATGGGATTATTGAAACATCCATTGACCGACATAGGACTAGCACAGTTTCTTGCCGATCACGCCAAAGGAAATAAATAATAATTTATTAAAATTATAGGATAAACCATGTTGAGAAATCTTGACATGGTTTTTTAGTTTACATCGGGTTGTATGCCAGGATAATCTTTCATTTTTTTCAAAATAATGTCTTCCCGATTATTGAGCAATTCCAGAAAATTATCGAGTTCGGCCATGCTGATGGAATCGCGGAAATATTGATCGTGCGTGAGCAATACCAAATGGTTTTCGGTTCTTGTAAAATTCCTCTCAAAAGCCGTATCGATTTTCTGAATCATTTCTTCGCCTTTTTCTTTGATTTTGCTTTCTTCATCCGAATTCCACTCCAAATCCCAACCGACCAATAAGTAACCGTTTTCCGCCAAGTAATCTGCAGATTTCTCACTCGATTTGATATCCGTTTCTCTTATCGAATCCAAACGCCAGATGTTTCTTCCCGGTGTTCTTGAAATCATTAATTTTCGATTCAAACTATCATTTACTCGATTAAAATCTGCCAAAACACCTAAAGAGTCTTTGTAAAATTCCGAATACCGATTTCCGGCATGCGTATAACTGTGATTAGCAATTTGAAAGAGAGAATCGGAAGCAATTTTTTCAAAATCTTCTTTTTGAGCTTTACTTCCGTAAATATGCTGCCCCACAACAAATAAAGTAGCCGGAGTATTCTTTTTCTTGAGTGAATTCACAACATTGGATGTGCCTTTGTTGGGGCCATCATCAAAAGTGAGATAGACATATTTTTGATTTGTTTCGTTTGAATTTAATTGAATTTCCAACACTGTTAAATCTTTTTCTCCTAAAACAAATTGGGAAGCTTGACCCACAGCCGGTATTTCATCTATTTCCGATTCACAACTAATTAGAAAAATAAAACTGGTCAAAATAGCTAAAGCAATGAATAGAAATGACTTAGTGGACATGGATGGAAAAAGAATTAAGTTAACAAAACGTTAAAAGCGCTCTAATTTCATTAACAAATTTCATTCCAATTCCTGTTAAAATTGAAATTGTGAATAAATTATTTCAATCTATTTTTTTCAAAAACTTTCCGAGAAATATTCCAATAGTAAATTAGAGCAAAAAGACAGAAAGCCGCCGTAATCAGATACATATTGGAAAAGCCATAATTTCCGCCGAGATAAGCTCCGAGTAGCATTCCAATTCCAATTCCCAAATCAAATCCGGTCAGATAAGTGGAGTTTGCTGTTCCTCTTTTGGAAGAAGGAGCCATATTGATATAAATCGTTTGAAGTGCCGGAAAAAGCGTTCCATATCCAATTCCGATGATGAACGCCGAAGCACAATAAGCGTAAATGCTATGGAAAAGTGCAAAGCAAACAAAACCAATTGAAATCACGAATAAAGCCGTAATCATCACTTTGTGCAAATGCCCTCGATCCACAAATTTCCCTGAAGTAACTCTTGAAAGAATGATTCCTCCAGCGAGAAATAGAAAAAACACACCTGAATTCTGAACTCCGGTTTCTTTTCCGTAGAGAACTGCAAAAGCAATCAAAGTCCCCCATCCAAAGGAAAGGAAAAGTTGATTGATGAAAACCGGAAATCCTTTGAGTAAAAAGAAGCGGTCCAATGAAAGTGGAGGTATCTGATCGAGCTTTTTACGAGGTGGAACTTTGATAAAAATCACCACCAGAATGGACAAAAAGCCCATAATTAAGGCACAGGAAATTAGAAAATGAAAGCCATACGCATCGTAAATATTTACAGCTACAAAGGGAGCCGTCGCCATAGCGATATTGGTATTCACCCCGAAATAACCAATTCCTTCCGCTCTTCGCGAAGCTGGGATAATGTCGATCGCTACGGTGTTGGAAGAAACGGTCGCAAGTCCCCAAAAAAGTCCATGAACAAACCTCAGAACGATGAAAAAGAGAAGCGTAAAAGCGAAATAATACCCAAAAAATGTAGCGATAAAAAGAGTTAGCCCTAAAAGAAACAAAGGTTTTCGCGAATAAACATCGACCCAATAGCCGCAAAAAGGCCGGATCAATAGCAAAGCAATCGCATAGGATGATAAGGCAATACCAATCTGACTTGCCGGCACGTTCAATTCTTCCGATAAATAAATCGGGATAGTAGGCATCAATAAATTAAAGGAACAAGCCACCATGAAATTTGCTATACAGGCAATGATGAAATTTCGGTTCCAGAGTTTTTCTTTTTTCGGCATTTTTTCTGACTCGCCCTACAAAGATATTGAAGTTTAAAGGGAGTAAAAAGCTTAAATGAATTTATTTGTCTATAAGCAAATTGAGTAAATGTATATCTTCCTTTTATTGATTTTTGTAGAAAAGAAAACCCTCCAAAGTTTCGAAAACCTTGGAGGGTTGAAATTATAAATTACTTGGTTTTAATCTAAATTTTCAATAATCATTGCGGAAGCACCTCCTCCCCCATTACAGATTCCAGCTCCACCGATTTTCCCGCCGTTTTGTTTCAAAACATTGATTAGTGTAACCAAAATTCTTGCACCTGAATTTCCAAGGGGATGCCCCAAAGAAACTGCTCCACCGTTTACGTTGATTTTAGAAGCGTCCAGTCCCAATAATTTGGTATTGACAATTCCAACAACCGAAAATGCTTCGTTAAATTCCCAGAAATCAACATCAGAAGCATTCAAATCTGCTTTTGCCAAAGCCACGGGAACGGCTTTAGCCGGTGCCGTCGTGAACAATTCAGGTTCCTGTGCCGCGTCGCCGTAGGAAACAATTTTAGCCAAAGGCTTAAGCCCTAACTCCTCTGCCTTTTCTTTTGACATCAAAACCAAAGCTGAAGCACCATCGTTTAGCGTGGAAGCATTGGCTGCGGTTACCGTTCCGTCTTTTTCGAAAGCTGGACGAAGTGAAGCAAATTTCTCAAAATTGGCTGATTTGTATTCCTCGTCTTCTGAAACGACAATGGCATCGCCTCTTCTTTGCGGTACTTCAACCGGAACGATTTCGTCTGCAAATTTCCCTGCTTTCCAAGCATTGGCTGTACGAGTATAAGATTCAATCGCAAAAGCATCTTGTTCTTCTCGTGAAATATTGTGCTTTACAGCAGTTGCATCTGCTGCAAATCCCATTGTTTTTTTGTTGTAAGCGTCCAAAAGTCCGTCTTGAATGATTCCGTCTAACTGAACGGCATTCCCGAATTTGGTTCCGGTACGTCCCGCCATGTTGTAAAAAGGTGTTTGGGACATACTTTCCATTCCTCCGGCAACTACCACATCGGCATCGCCACAACGAATTGCTTGCGCTGCAAACATCACGGCTTTCATTCCCGAAGCACAAACTTTATTGACCGTGGTACAAGGAACGGAATTTGGCAATCCGGCTGCCAAAGCGGCCTGACGAGCTGGTGCTTGGCCTTCGCCTGCTTGGAGTACATTTCCCATAAAAACTTCTTGAACCGATGTAGGATCTAAATTGATTTTGTTCAGCGCTCCTTTGATGGCGGTTGCGCCCAACTGAACCGCTGGTATAGTGGATAATCCGCCAAGAAATGACCCGATGGGAGTTCTAACGGCCGATACGATTACTACTTCTTTCATGTCTAATTATTATTTGTTTTGGTATTAAAAATTTGGATTGCAATTTAGTGAAAATTATGATTTGCTGTTTTAAAATAGAGTTTAGCTTTTGTAAATAATTTTAATTTTTGGGGAAACCTGCGCCAGTGATAGTAGCGGCATCCTTTTCACACCGGAAGCTGAGGTTCTCGAAGCCCCGGTGTGAAAAGATACAGCGGATAGCAGGGTCCCGTTGCGGTAAAATTTTAAATAAAAAACGAATCTGGAATCGCAACGGGAGGCGCCCAAAAGAAAATAAGGAAAGGGATTAGTTGGGAAATCCTTTGAGGAATTAAGTCTGTTCGCTTATTTTTGTGGCTCACAATAAATTTTTTAAAATGAATTCTGACAGAGAAAGGCTGCTGAATGTGGCTAAGAACTATGGTACACCGCTGTATGTGTACGATTCGGAGGTGATGAGAGCTCAATATGAGCGAATGGTCAAGGCGTTTTCCTCTGTCAAGAAGTTGAAGTTGAATTATGCGTGTAAGGCGAATACCAATCTGAATATTTTAAAGTTTTTTAAAAGTTTGGATTCCGGGCTGGACACGGTTTCCATTCAGGAAGTGCTGATCGGTCTGAAAGCGGGATTTGAGCCTCAGGAAATTATTTATACGCCCAATGGGGTTTCTTTTGAGGAGATCAGAGAAGCGATGGAATTGGGTGTGAAAATCAACATTGATAATTTGTCGGTTTTGGAACGTTTCGGGCAGGAATTTCCGGATTATCCGGTTTGCATTCGGATCAATCCGCACATTATGGCAGGTGGAAATGCGAATATTTCGGTGGGGCACATCGATTCGAAATTTGGGATTTCGATTCATCAGTTTCCGCTTGCGAAAAGAGTGATTGCCAATACGGGAATGCGCGTGAACGGTGTGCATATGCATACGGGATCGGACATTTTGGATGTGGATGTTTTTCTGCAAGGTGCGGAAATTTTGTTTGATGTGGCTGCTGAATTAAAGGATTTGGACTATTTGGATTTCGGGAGTGGTTTCAAGGTGCCTTATTATCCGGGAGCGGATGAGACGGACATTGAATATTTGGGCGAACGTTTGAGTCATCGTTTTAATCGATTTGAGAAAAAATACGGTCGAGAATTGACTTTAATGTTTGAGCCGGGGAAATATCTGGTTAGTCAAGCGGGATATTTTTTGGCTTCTGTAAACGTTATCAAACAAACGACTTCGACGGTTTTTGCGAGTGTGGACAGTGGTTTTAACCACTTAATTCGTCCGATGTTTTACAATGCGCACCATGAAATTCTGAATCTTTCCAATCCGGAAGGACGTCCGAGATATTATACGGTGGTGGGTTATATTTGTGAGACGGACACCTTTGGTTCGAACCGAAAAATCAATGAAATCAGCGAAGGCGATGTGCTTTGTTTCTTAAATGCTGGTGCTTATTCTTATTCGATGGCTTCAAATTACAATTCACGTTTTCGTCCGGCTGAGGTTTTATTGACTGAAAGTGAGGATTTTCTGATCAGGAGACAGGAGACTTTGGAAGATTTATTGAATTCTACGATAGAAATTTCGATTTAGGTTTGCAGGTATAGTTTAAAAATCTATATATTTGCACCCACAAAATGGGGAACAGGCGACTGTTCACTTGGAGAAATGGCAGAGCGGTCGAATGCGGCGGTCTTGAAAACNNGTTCGAATCCCTCTTTCTCCGCAACTATAAAACGCAAATACTTATTTATTAAGTGTTTGCGTTTTTGCTTATTGTAAAAATGCACAAAAAATGCGTAATATTTACTCTGTCTCTTGCAAATGAAAATTTTTAAAATTTAGATATTTCTTGGGGCAAGTGTAATAAGGTTAGGATCGTTTGAAACTTCCTGTTGAAAAAATCAGTTCAAGTGCCTTCACCTTTCCAATCCCTGTAATGGAAGTAATCAGCTCAAAATTCAGGAAAGGTTCTTCAGAACTCTCAATAAGTTCAAATAACTGTTCTTCTGTTTGTTTAATTTGTTCTTTGATGAATTACCTACTTGTTCTCTCTTATCCTGTTTTCAATGATGGACAGATACGGATTTAGTTTACTCATAGTGTGAGAAGTTAGAAGTTTGTGTGGTGAT